>Ga0163215_100209_pt1 | contig 145687 bp, 130 predicted proteins | sample SynspAceP_FD_185934 | JGI IMG/M metagenome (GOLD analysis project Ga0163215, IMG submission 185934) | Saline lake microbial communities from Ace Lake in Antarctica - Synechococcus sp. Ace-P (Hybrid Assembly) | ecosystem: Environmental > Aquatic > Non-marine Saline and Alkaline > Saline | place...
AACCATTCCCAGATCAGCGGTCCGTGTCCACAAGGAATACTCGCTTTGCACCGCATCAACGGGTCCGACAGCTGCGGCGCGTCGCAGGGATGCGGGGGAAATTTCCGAAAACCCGATGCCGCCAATCTTGCCTTCAGCCTTGAATGTCAGAAGCGTTTCCATCACGTCCTCGATCTCCAGATCCGGATCACGACGATGGATGTAATAAAGCGAGACGTGGTCAACCCCAAGACGTTTGAGAGATTTTTCCAGCTCGCCCCGCAGATAGTCGGGCTTGTTGTTGAACCCACGCACGCCGGTGTCCGGATCCCGTCCGATACCGGCTTTCGTGGCTATGGTGAATTTGTCTGCATTGCCCTTCAGGAAAGAACCAATGGTCGCCTCTGATTTGCCCATACCATAGACATTTGCGGTATCTAGAAAATCGATGCCAAGGTCCAGAGCGGCGCTCAGTGTGTCATGGGAGATGACCTCACTGGTTGGGCCGTAAAACCCGGCAAAACTCAGGCAACCCAGGCCAATCTCGGACACTTTTGTTCCGTCTTTCAGAATTTGCCGTTGTTTCAAGATATCAGTCCTTTTTCTGGCCAACACAGTTTGGCTAAACTGCATCATTCGGGCTTCGGCCTCAACCTGATTATCTGTATAAAAATTGTACCGCCCGGTGTTTGCGGATTTCCGGTGTGACTGGTCCATCAGGCTTACTCAGACAATGGAATATGGGGCACCAACGATCGGGCTTTCAAGCCAGGCTTCCTGCGTGTTATGGAATTTACGCTGGCCCATGGCGGACACAAATCGGCCATAAGCCAAAAGCAGTCTGACTGAAAAGCGCGAACTCCAACACCAACCCCTAACACCAACCAATGTTTGGCATTAAAACCAGTTTCAGCGATGAGTATTGCAGGGATTTCCAAAATAGGGCTTGAAGCATGGTGCTTGCTCGCCTCCATAACGGCCCATGCTTTGGTCGTGGCCATGATGCTTGCGCTTCCGGCTTTGGCCCAGCCTGACGTGGCGGATGAGGAGCGGGTGTCCGTGGAGGTGGTTACGCCGGAAGAGTTGCAGGAGATCATCGAAGCTGCACGCGTTGAACAGCCAAAGCAACCGGTACAACAGCCTGAACCAGAGTTGGATCCTTCCGTTTTGCAACCACCCCCCGAACCGGTGGTGAATGTGGAAGACGAGGCTGAAGAAGACGCGGAATCAAAACCCGAAAACACGACTGACGCAGATGCGGAGCCTGCACCTGAGGCACCTGATACGCCTGAGACGGGCGACCAAGAGGTGGCAGACCAGGCTCCGCCAGACACTTCAGACACTTCAGATACAACAGAGGCACTCAAACCTCGCACAGCACCAAGTGGCCCGGCAGCAATAGGCCCCAAATCAGATGCAGAACCGCGCCAATTGGCGCGCACAGAGCCATCAATACCGCCACCCGGCCGGCCAATTGTCATTCCCCGCAAGCGCGTTGCGCCACCGGAAGAAAAAGTGGTTGTTGGAGATCGCAAGCGCGAAACGCTTTGCCATGACGCGGCCAAATCCGAGATCAAGAAGTCTCGCCCGGAATTGAATCCGGATGTTGTCATTTCCTCGGCCATTGTTGGTTCGGAAGCCGCAGCCAATACCATTGTTGCCAATGGGGCAGCCTTTCGAAGCGAGGGCCGCTGGTACAATTTCAAATTCCGCTGCGAAGCTGATCCTTTCGAGGAAAAGCTGATTGCGTTTGACTATCTCATCGGCCCGGCCTTTCCCGAAGGGGAAGTGGTTGAGGTTCAAGTGAAAGAAGAGAATTGAGGAATTTGTGAAAACCATTGGTCTGATTGGCGGCATGAGCTGGGAAAGCACCGTCGTTTACTACCAGTTGCTCAACCGCGGGGCGCGGGAGCGGCTTGGTGGCCTGCATTCCGCCAAGCTGCTGCTGTGGTCTTTTGACTTTGCCGATATTGAAGCCATGCAGGCAAAGGGTGATTGGGACGGAGCCACCAACGCCATGATTGATGCCGCCCGCGCGCTGGAACGCGGCGGTGCTGACTGCGTGATCATCTGCACCAACACCATGCATAAAATGGCCGATGCTGTGCAGCAATCGGTGGATATCCCGCTCATTCATATTGCTGACGCCACCGCCACGGCCATCAAGGTTTCTGGAGCCAAAAAACCTTTGCTGCTGGCAACGCGCTACACCATGGAGCAGGATTTCTACAAGGGACATTTGCGAGACCGCCATGGCGTTGAGACAATGGTGCCTGATGAGGTCGGACGAACGCTGGTCCATGACATTATCTACAATGAATTGTGCCAGGGCATTATCCGCAAGGATTCCAAGGAAGCCTATCTGGAGACCATTCAGCGGGCTCAACAGCAAGGCGCTGACGGTGTGATTTTTGGTTGTACGGAAGTCGGGTTGCTGATCGCACAGGCTGATTTTGCTCTGCCTGCTTTTGATACCACGGCACTTCATGCAGGAGCCGCTTTGGACTTTGCTCTGAACAATTAGAAGATGGCTCTCACAAGCTGCTTCACGCGGATAACGCAATCGCGTATGAAGCCTCCGGTTTCTGCGTGTGCAAGGATTTGAAATGTCCATAAAAGTTCGGCCTGTTGCTGAAAGTGATCAGCTGGTTTGGCGGCAAATGTTTGATGAATATGCTGTTTTTTACAAAACGGCGGTGCCTGATGGTGGCCATGAAACGGTCTGGGACTGGATTTTTGACCCCGCCACGGAATTCTGGAGTGATGTTGTCGAAGACGCCGACGGAAAACTCATCGGCTTCACTCAGTATCAACTGATGCTCCGCTCTCTTGGTGGGGGCAAGGTTTGCTATATGAGCGATCTTTATGTCAGGCCCGGGAATCGGGGCAGTGGGGCAGGCCGCGCTCTGATTGACCACGTCATCGGGTTTGCCAAGGCAAATGGGATTGCAAATGTGCGTTGGCTGACCCAGGGTTTCAACTATGACGCCCGACGGCTGTATGACAGCTATGTCAGCAAATCCGATTTTGTCCTTTACTCGATTCCAATTGAGACCCAGTGACCAAAAACCTTTTCATCTTCGGGCTTGGTTATTCTGCCCGCGTTTTCGCTCAAATGATGCTTGCTGACGGATGGCAGGTGACCGGGACAACCCGCAGCGAAGAGAAAGCTGTAGATTTGGCGAAAGCCGGATTTATTCCCATCATCTATAGCGGTGGTGTTTCTGATGACATCACAACAGCATTGCAGACCGCCGATGCGGTTTTGATATCCATCGCGCCAGATCCCGATGAGGCGGAAGCGCACCCCGAGTTTGGTGGCGATTCGGTTCTGAGAGATTTTGAGTCTCAGTTAAAAACCCTCCCGAAAAAGCCATGGCTTGGCTATCTGTCCACCGTGGGTGTCTATGGCAACCATGATGGTGCATGGGTGGACGAAACCACGGATTGTCGACCTGTCTCCAGACGCTCCAAAGCGCGGATTGCTGCCGAGACCGCATGGCAGCATATGGCCGATGCAGCGGGCCTGACACTGGGCATTTTTCGCCTCTCCGGCATTTACGGGCCGGGGCGCAACCCTCTTGAAAAAGTCGCGCGTGGCCAAGGCCGCCGGATCGACAAGCCGGGACAGGTATTCAACCGCATTCATGTCGATGATATTGCCTCAGCACTGACGCTTGCCGTAGCGCAGAACAAGGGCAGCATATTCAACATCACCGACAATGAACCGGCCCCACCGCAGGATGTGGTGGCGTTTGCAGCCGGACTGCTGGACGTTGATGTGCCGCCGCTGATCCCCTTTGATGAGGCGGATTTATCGCCTATGGGGCGCTCTTTTTATGGCGAGAACAAGCGGGTTTCCAACGCAAAATCCAAAACGGATCTGGGTCTGCGCTATAGCGTTCCGGACTATCGCACTGGCATGAACCTGGCTCTGAAATCCCTGAAGGCACGCGGATGACGCCGACACACACCATAGACGGTTACGCGATTGTCTCGGACAATCATTGCATTGCTGACGCAGATGGCAACATGCCCGAATGCCTGAAAAATGAGGCGGACTGGGCGTATTTTCAAGCAGCTCTTGATGCGGCAACGCTGACGGTGGTTGGCCGCAAGGGCCATGAGGCCAATCCAAACCACAAGAACCGCAGACGTTTGATTCTGTCGCGGTCGGTCAAAACTTTGGAACACCGCTCTGATGGCTGGTGGTGGAACCCCGCCGGGCATGATTGGGCTGATGTGCTACAACAGGTGGCACCGGAAGGCGGCGCGATTGCTGTTCCCGGTGGCCGCGATGTGTTCGATCTGTTTTTACAACTGGGCTACACAAGTTTTCACTTGGCGCGGGCGCAAGGCACAGAAGTGCCGGCTGGTACAAAGCTGTTTTCAAACCTTGAGGAAACAACGCCGGAACAAATGCTCGCCAGCCACGACCTGAAGCCGGACCCCACCGGATGGTTGGATCAGGCTGGGCGCATCAGCATGACGATCTGGCGCGGGCAAAGCTAACTGGCAAACACCCGTTCAAAATCCCGAAATGTTTTGAATTCCAGCGCCACATCGCCCGGTGCATCGACAAAAAATGTGCCTTGTTCACCGGGTTCTCCCTCAAACCGCATTTGCGGCTCGATGCGAAAATTCAAATTGGCGCTGCGCAGTCGTTCGACCAGTGCGTGCCAGTCATCCCAGGCCAGCACCACGCCGAAATGCGGCATGGGCACGGATTTATTGTCGACGGCACCTGTGCCGCCCTCTGCCATCATGGATCTGCCCTGATGCAACGAGAGCTGATGCCCGAACAAATCAAAGTCGATCCACGTGTCTGCTTCCCGGCCCCGCTGACAACCAAGAACGTCCTCAAAGAAGGCCGCTGCTGCTGTCAGGTCGGTGACCGGAAAGGCCAGATGAAAGGGGGTTAGCTGTTGCAAATCTATTTCAGAACCCGCTCACGCATGCCAAGCGCCCGCATTTCGGAGACAGATGAATAGGCATTCGCTTCGGCCCGGAATTCGGTGAAGGATTTGAAAATATCGCCCGCCAACGGGCTGCTTTCACCCAGTTCCTGCAACACCACTTCAGCTTCAATTCCAAGAGCATCGACCACATCATCGGGCAGGAATTTCACCTGAACACCTTCCTTCTCAAGCAAAGGTTTGTAGGAGGTGATGTTGTGGAAGGTGAAATCAGCAAGAGATTCATAGGACGTCGCCATTGAGGCGTTGCGCACAACGGCCTGCAGATGTTCCGGCAAATCCATGAATTCCTGACGGTTCACCAGCATTTCCAGCGCAGGGCCAAGCTCATGGAAGGCTGGCATGTAGTAGTATTTCGCCACCTTGTAGAGGCCAAAGGCCAGATCATTCCAGGGGCCGATCCATTCCGCGGCATCAATTGCGCCCGATTGCATGGCGGGGAAAATCTCACCCGGCGGCAGCAGGACAGTGTTCACGCCAATCCGCCGCATCACTTCACCGCCCAATCCGGCTATGCGCATTTTGATGCCCTTGAAGTCGTCCAGTGAGTTCAACTCCTTGGTGAACCAGCCGCCTGCCTGAGGGCCTGATGAACCGGCATAAAATGGCAACACACCAAAGGGCTCATAGGCTTTTTCCCAAAGCGCCTGACCGCCACCAAACTGCACCCAGGCAGCATGCTCATGAGCGAGAAGGCCGAAGGGAACACCGGTGAAAAAGTGGAAGGACGGATCTTTGCCCTGCCAGTAATATGGCGTGGCATGGCCCATTTGTGCTGTTCCCGAAGACACGGCGTCAAACACTTCAAAGGGGGGAACCAGCTCTCCAGCCGCGAAAAGTTCTACACTCAATTCGCCATTTGACATGGCAGTAATCTTGTCGGCCAGTCTTTGGGCATTCACGCCAACGCCGGGTGCATTTTTTGGCCAGCTTGTTGCCATCTTCCATGTGCGCCCCGGGCTCTGTGCCAAGGCCGGTGTGGCTAAGGTTGCTGTGGCAGCCGTCGCTGCAGCGCCGCTTGCCAGAAATTTGCGGCGTGAAACTTTACGCTTTGCATCAGTGTCAGACATGAAATGCTCCCGTATGGTTTTTAACTTATGGTTTTTTGAAATAGTGAGTAGATTTCCGGCCAGTGTAAACAGTTTTATTCAGTCGTCGTGCCGCTCGTATCGCCCCATTTTAGGGTTCGGTAGTCAAAGCCGCGTTCGATGGTTGGCTTGATGATTGAAAAATAGGGTGACAGATCAAAGTCACGCGGTGCGAAAAGGGAATGATGGCGGATATGCAGGATTTCCCGGCGGGTATAGTACATATGCTGACCGCGCCAATCGCGCGTGACCGCCTTGTTAGTCACCAGTTCAACCCGTGGCAGAATAGGATAGCGCACAATCTGGAAGGCCTGCGCGATCAGGGTTGAGCAAATGGCACGGGTGGGATCTCCTGAACCCAGAGCCAGCATGCGGCGGCGCCAGCGCACAGGTACGGGCGGCGTCGGCAGGAAATAGCGCAGCATGTCAAATATGTTCTTCAGATCATATTTCAGGCCAATACGCGCCACCATATACTGCACTACCTTTTCAACATCGTCATCCGTCAGGCCCACGGGGCGGCAGATGCGGGTGTTGAAATCGCTGTATTTGGAGAGCTTCTGGGTCACGCAGCCTTCGCCAAGATTGACCTCTATCAGACGATGTCGCTCTCCGTCCTCTTCATGGATATCCAATGCATTCCCTACATAAAGGGCCGCATGAGACCAGGTGGACTGGGTCAGATATTTAATAGCGGCAGAGACTTTCTGATTGCCTTCAACCAACAAGATGTCGCCCGGACGCAAGCAGGCTTCCAGCGTATCGGTATCTGACGGCGTATAGGGCTTGTAGCCGCTGGACTCGCTGCGTAGCCGACCAGCAATCCAGCGACCGACCTTGTCCAGCAGCGTATCTGCCGGAAGCTTGATCTTTCTAAATGCAGCGCTGCGTTTTTGGTCTCCAGACATTGCTTTCTCTAAAACAACTTGAAGCGCTTATCCGCGTCAGGGTCTTCCTTGGCGGTGCCGGGGTCATCGGGAATGGGTGACATGGAATCGGGCGATACGAAACTGGGTTCGGATTTGCCTTCCTTTTCGTCCTGGTCAGACCCGTCCTGTGCCGCGCCATTGCCTGTGATTGCCTCTGGCTCCGGCTTGGAGCTGTCTGCCGCTTTTTCGGCCACAACAGGTTCAGCTTTTGGCTCAGCTTTGGCAACAGCCTCTGCTTCGATCACAGGGACCGTTTTTGGTTCCGGTTTGTCCGCTTCCTGTGGCGGCGTCGCCTCAACAATTACCGGCTCGGCAATTGGCGTTGGTTTTTCTGCCAGTTGTTCTGGTTTTGGCTCTGGTTTTGGTACTTCAACAGGCTTTGGTGGCTCGATTTCCAACGGGGCAAGCAGCACATCATCTTCGCTGATGATCACGGTTGGCTTTGCCAACGCTGATTGTGGCACTTTCCACTCATAGGCATCCAGCAGGCCGGTTACCGGGGAAACCGGTGCCCAATGATCGGAGACAACGCCGTCAGCAATCCAGACCGGATCAGCTGCGGCGTGAACAGCCTTTGACAGCCATTCGCGAACGCGGCCCTTGTCACCATGTTCGCCCTCTTCAATATCCGCCATCAACAGGCAAGCCCGTTGGGTCGGTATGGACAGATGCGGCAGAAGGGCAGCGCGTGCGCCATCCCAATCCTGCGCTTCGATGGCAGCTTTTGCCAAAGCGATTGCACTTTCCAGATGATCCGGCAACAGACGTGTCAGAGTTCTGATACGCTTGACCCGATCACGCGGTGAATCACCCGGACGCACATGTGCGTAAGTTTCAGCAAGATCAGGGTGAGGGTTCAGCTTCCAGGTGGATTCCAATGTTTTCACAGCGCGGCGCAATTCTCCCAGACGCGACAGAACGCGGCCGGCAACCACGGCGGCAGGCACCAGATCCGGGGCGTGCTTGTGTGCTTCCAACGCAGCAAGCTTGGCTTCCTGAGGCTCCCGGTCCTCATGGCTCAGGGCTTTGGCCACCAGAACAATAGCGCGTCGGCGCTTCACTTCCGTGCGGTCGATCAGCCCGGCCGCATTGTTGGCCGAAATGGTTTTCAAGGCACCATCCCAGTCTTCGGCTGCCGACTGATACCGCAGCACGGCAGGTCCGGCCCAACTGGCAACGGTCGCGCCATCATTGGGGCGTGCCGGGTGCTTGGCTGCTGTTTCCATTGCACTCAATGCCAGTTGCAGCGCAGCAGCTGGATCATTGGTGCGTTCTGCTTCCATGAACAATCCGCGCAGGCCCAGCAATTTGGTTTCCGGCTCATCCATCATGGAATGAAAGGTTTTGCGAGCTGTCTCATATTCACCCGCCAATTGGGCCGACTGGGCTTTCAGCAGCAGGGCAAGCGGTGCGTCATTGAGGTATTTGTTAGCGCTGTTGGCAGCCTTCAGGGCGCGTTTTGCATCGCCTTCACCCACCGCGATCAGACCGTTGGACAAAGCGTTGTAACCCATGTCCCGCCGCCGCGCGGAAAAATAACCTTTCAGCATGTGTGGTGAGCGCCAGATTGCGCGCAATATGCCCCAGATAATGGCAATCACAATCATGAGGACTACAAATGCGATGGCGAAGACCATCAGACTGGTCTCAATCTCACGCCCGGCCCAGGTGAACTGGACATTTCCCGGATTATCGGCAAGCCACGCAAACCCGGCTGCGAAGGCCAGAAAGACCGCTACGATACTGAAAACGCGGATCATGAAGGATCTCCCTTGCTGGTTTCAGCCCAGATTGATTGCTGAACCGCTTCAAGCTGATCCTGAAGACCGACTGCGCTCTGGTGATGCTGTGTCTGGACCTGCCAGAGCGAAACTGATTGTTGCAGAGTGTCCGATGCCGAAGCGTTTGCGGCAATCTCCGTCAGGAATGCGCTCAATTGCGCAAGGTCACCTGAGCTGGCGGCCGCTGCTGCAGACCCCAACTCGGCAGACAGGCTGTCGGGTGGTGCCGCTTCCGTTTTGTCGGTGTTGCGTATCGTAACCAGTCCCTGAGCACCCTTCATAATACCGTCAAACAGGCCTTTGGCCGTAACATTGTCACTATCTGGTGCGGTTTCTTCGGTGGTGGTGGCTGACGAAAGATTTGCATCATAGGCAGCGCGTGCGTCTGAAATCTGGCTTGCCAGAACAGGCAGAGGCGTCAGGCCTGCTTCGGCTGCCTGCAGAAAGTCTTCGGGCAGTTCTACAGCGCTGCCAAGGTCTGCCATCAGGGCGCGTGCCTGAGTCACAAGACCTGCAAATGGCATGCCTTGCGCTATCGCTGAATTGAGGCCTCCATGAACATAGGCCAGTCTGGCCCCATCCATTGCAGCATCGGGTTGCTCTTCGGGCGGCGCGGCAACGGTTTCTTCCAAACGGTCTGTCTTACCGGCAACGCGCTTGACTGTTCCGGCCACACCTTCAACGGTGTCGGTAAGAGATTGCAAATCCAACTGCTGCTGCTGCGCCGTGAGTTGCAGGGTTTCCATAATCGCCAACTGGTCTTGCAGACTTGTGACCATGTCGCCCATCGCGTTAAGCTCTTCGCGGACGGGTACTGGAATGTCGGTGCTCTGCACTCCGATCTGATCGGCTTGTGCACTGATCAGCTCCGCCTGAGCGTTGATCTTATCGGCCTGAGTGCTGATCTCGTCGGACAGCGCCGTTAAGCGCCCTTCCAATTCAGCCAGTGCCGGGCCTTCGCCGGCTTCGCCTTCAGCGACAGAGTTTTCCAGCGCATTTTGCTGATCTGCCAGCTGTGACAAGTCACCGGCCACGCTCTCACTTTGGGACTTCACCTCATCAGACAGGCTGGTCAATTGAGCGTTCAGAGCAGTCAATGCCGTCTGCACTTCGGTCTGTGTGGCACTTGCTGTTTCCAGATTGCCTTGTCCCGCAGCAAGTGCTTCATCGATTTGCGCCTGAAGCGCAGCAAGGTCACCCCGCAAGGCCTCAGTGCCGCTTGCATCGGCAGGCTGTTCAGCCAGTGCTTCAATGCGCGTGTTCAGGTTGGTGATGCTCTCGGACAGGGCAGCTGACTGGTCGGACAATCCACTGACAGTGCCGGACAGTTCAGACATTTGTGTCTGCGCTGCGTCAACGCGGCTGTCATCTGTCGTCGCCAGCAGGCCTGACCCCAGCACGGCATAGGCGCCCAATAATGTAATAATGCCACCAACACCGCCTGCAAGAACCATGGCAAGTATACTGGTGCCACCGCCTCTTTGCGATTGCGGGCGCGCAGAAGAGACATTCGGACGGGGCGGCGGTGCCTTTGATGCTTGTGGTGGCTTTGACGTTCCAGTGGCGGCCGACGCAGTAGCCGATTCAGTGGCTGGTTTTGTATCCGCCTTTTTGCTGCTGGCCTCAGTTGCGCCAGTCGCCCCTGTTGTGGCTGCGGCGGCAGCTGGCTTTACATCCGGGGTCGGTTTGCTCGCAGCCATATCCTTTACCGGTTCGGATCTGGTTGGCGCGCTTTTCGCAGCCGTTGTCTTCACGGCGCTTGGCTCCAGATCAATGGTGGTCGGCTTTGGCGTAAGCTTGGTTGCGCCGCTATCTGGCTTCACACCTGACGGGTTGGGCTTGGCGCCAGTACCGGTTTCATTCGGTTTGGAAGCAGATGCTGCTGCCTTCGGGGTGCGGGATTGCGCAGAACCTGTGGGCCCGGTGGACCTTGATCTTGAGGTCGGGCGTCGTGGTGATTTTACCATTCAATGGTCCCTCTTGCGCTGCCTTTGGATGGAAGAGACAATTTTTTGCTGCTCCCAACCCGCTACATAAGGCAGATATAAGCAGTTGCAATCCGGTATCACAAGACAGGTCAGCCCGGATTCAGCCCTGATCCAGGCAGTTCAGATCGAATTGGATGATTTACGGTGAATATTGAGTTGTTTAACTAACTTATCCACCACGGATTCTGCCGATTCTGTGGTTGCAACTGCAACCTTTTTAAACCCGGATTGAAGCGCGCGGTCTGCCACAGCCTGTGAAATACACACAGTCACAAGCTGATCTTGGACTTGCTTTACACTGTCCCCAAAATGGCTCTGAAGCAACGTAGCGGCCTGCATAGCGGAGCGACTGGAAAACAGCGTTGTGGCCACAATTTGTTGGTTTTCAAATGCCCCTCTGGCGGCATCAGAAAGCTGATGTTCAAAATCAGCGGTATACAATTCGCTCAGCGTCAGATGGAAATCCTGTGACAACGCCTCTTCCAGAATTGGCGTTCTGGAAGTCCCGGCAATGTACAGCAGATTTGGTTGTGAAGCGCCCCCACTCTTTGGCAGCCCGTCGCGCACCAGGGCCACCATTCCGCGGCTGCCCTGATGGTCCGAACACAGCACATTTTGAAATCCCATGTCCCGGGCCAGGTTTTGTGTTGTGGTTCCCGAGACAAACACCGGATGCTCTACATAGTCCGCCAACCAGTGTTTCGGAAAATGCAGCAATCCATTGACGCTGGTAAAAATCAGGCCCGAAGTCTCAATGGGCGACAGCGGCGGCATGTCAGGAACGGGCAGCGGTTTGATGCGTATCACCGGGCTGAGCAAAGGTCTGAACCCCGCCGCCGCAATTGCGCTGGCGTGTTCGTCAGCCTGGGGCCGGGGCCTTGTTACCCAGACAAATGGCTGGTTATCCTGACCCTGAAATTCCATGACAATCCTGGCCTATCGTGTTTCCAGAACATGCTGATTGTGGATGATATCTTTCAGGAAGGTCTCACCCGCTTCCTTGCGGATGCTCTGTCCAGCCTCTCGGCCAAGCGCCGCTGCATTGGTATCATCAGGTGCTTTGAGAATACGTGAAGTTTCAAAGGATGTCTGACCGTCGGTGGACAGCACAATGCCGCGAAAGGACAATACATTGTCTTCTATGGTGGCAAAGGCTGCAATAGGGGTGCGGCAGGACCCGTCCAGTTCTCGCAAGAAGGCGCGTTCGGCCCACAGACACAGTCCCGATTCGTGATGATGAATCGGAGCAAGAAAATCTTTGACCCGGTTTCGGTTGCTGCAAACCTCAACGCAAACGGCACCCTGACCGACGGCCGGCAAAAACGTCTCTGTGGAAAGCCGTGTTGTAATATGCTCAGAAAGCCCTGTGCGGTTCAGCCCGGCTGTCGCCAGCAATGTTGCATCGACGTCACCATCTGCCAGCTTGCGAATGCGTGTATCCACATTGCCGCGCAGATTGACGAGTTGCAGGTCCGGTCTCTGGCGCTTGATCATGGCCTGACGGCGCAGGCTGGCAGACCCGACCACTGCACCATGGGGCAGGTCTTCCAGCCGTTTGGCCTTGTGGCTGAGGAAGGCATCTGTCGGATCTTCGCGCGGCAAAATGGTAGAAAGTTCCAGCCCATCGGGCAAAACAGTTGGCATATCCTTGGAGGAATGCACTGCCATGTCCAGCTCGCCTGACAAAAGTCGTTCTTCAATTTCTTCGGTAAACAGGCCCTTGCCGCCAAGCTCGTTCAGTGCCCGGTCCTGAATCCGGTCACCGGCGGTGCTGATCACATCAATGGAAAAGCAGTCTTCACTCAGATCATGAGCCGCCATGAGGCGTGCGCGCAATTCAGCGGCCTGCGCCAGCGCCAGAATACTTCCTCGTGTGCCGATGCGTATCGGCTTTTCGCCTGTTGGTCTCAGAACTGTTTCAGCTTTTGTTTGCAGGGTCATGGGGGCAATGCTAGGTGATAGCGCAAATGCGCAGACTGTTTTCGCGTTGTTGCATAAACTATTGTGACAGTGGCCCCAAGCGCAATTTTGGAATTTTGCCATGCGCCTTCTCGGCATTGAGACCAGTTGTGATGAAACTGCCGCTGCAATTGTGGATGGCAGCATTGGCTCGGACGGACAGCCAGAGGGCCAAATTCTCTCAAATATCGTTCTCAGCCAGAAGGACCATGAAGCCTTTGGCGGCGTCGTACCGGAAATTGCAGCCCGCGCCCATGTGATGGCAATTGACAGCGTTATCATGGCAGCGATGAAGGAAGCAGACTGTGATTTTTCCGATCTGGATGCGGTCGCTGTCTCATCCGGCCCCGGCCTGATTGGCGGCCTGATCGTGGGTCTGATGGCGGCAAAATCCATTGCCCTTGCGCATGATCTGCCATTTCTGGGTGTCAATCATCTGGAAGGTCATGCCCTCACGGCACGTCTTAGTGATCAATTGCCCTATCCTTATTTGCTGCTTTTGGTATCCGGCGGCCATTCACAGATCTTGCTGGTCAGCGGGCTGGGCCAATACCATCGCCTCGGCAGTACCATTGATGATGCCTTGGGCGAGGCGTTTGACAAGACCGCCAAGCTGCTGGGTCTGGGCTACCCGGGCGGGCCCGCCGTGGAGCGCGCCGCATTGCGCGGTGATTCTGAAAGATTCAAGTTTCCCATGCCTCTGCGTGGAAAGATGCCGCCCAATTTTTCTTTTTCGGGATTGAAAACAGCGGTGCGCCAACAGGCAGAGGCGCTGGTGCGAGAAGGGTCTTTGTCAGATCAGGATGTCGCGGATATCTGTGCCAGTTTTCAAAAAACGGTCGCAGCCATTATTGAGGACCGACTGATACGGGCCTTTGATCTGGCTGCGAATCGAAGCGATGTGCAGGCCGCATTGGAGGCGAAACCGCTGCCGCTGGTGGTAGCTGGCGGTGTCGCGGCCAATCAGGTGCTGCGTGCTCATCTTGGCCGTGTGGCCGCGCGCTTGGATACGCAAATTATTGCGCCCCCGCTTAATCTGTGCGGAGACAATGGGGCGATGATCGCCTGGGCTGGTCTGGAACGGTTTGCAGCCGGTGAAAGCCATGATTTCGCTCTGGCACCGCGTGCCAGATGGCCGCTCGACATGAATGCGCAAACCATGATCGGCCACGGCAAGGCAGGGGCCAAGGTATGAGCACCGCCAAAAAAATCGGCGTTGTCGGTGGTGGTGCCTGGGGCACCGCATTGGGCGTGGCAGCACTCAATGCAGGCGCCCGGACCCTGCTGTGGGCGCGTGATGCAGGGCTTGTGGGCAGCATCAACACAGATCACGAAAATCCGGATTATCTGCCAAATGTCAAACTGCCTGAGGCTTTGAGGGCCACCGCCGCTCTGGAGGATTTGGCAGATTGTGATGCGCTTTTGATGGTCATTCCCACGCAGCAATTGCGGTTGGTTTTCGCGGCATTGATGAAACACTGGCCCGCTGAACGACCGCTGATCCTCTGTGCCAAAGGCATTGAGCAGACAAGTGGCCTGTTGCCGGCGGGTATCATCAGGGATTTGCGAGCGGATCAGACGCTTGCGGTTCTGTCCGGCCCAAGCTTTGCAGTAGATGTCGTGGCCGGAAAACCCACTGCAGTGACACTTGCGGCTGATCAAATCGAGCGCTCGGAAGATTTGTGCAGAATGCTGGCAAGTCCTCTGTTCCGTCCCTATGCGGCAGATGATCTGATTGGCGTGGAAATTGGCGGTGCATTGAAAAATGTGACTGCTGTGTGTTGCGGCATTGCAGCGGGGTGCCAATTGGGTGCCAGTGCAGGGGCTGCCTTGATGGCGCGTGGTTTTTCCGAAATGGTGCGATATGGTGTGGCCCATGGCGCACAGGCAGAAACCTTTATGGGACTGTCCGGGTTTGGCGATCTGGTCCTGACCTGTTCCAGCACCCAATCGCGCAATTTTTCCTTTGGATTTGGTCTGGGCGCAGGCACACTTAATATTTCCGATGCCCTTGAAGGACGGGTGCCGCTGGCCGAAGGCGCTTTCACCGCTGGCGTTGCGGCGCAGACTGCCAGAACAAAAAACCTTGATTTGCCGATCCTTCAGACCGTATCAGAAATCCTGGACGGAACCATCAGTGTAGATGCGGCGATTCACCGCCTGTTGGATCGCCCACTGAAAGCTGAAAAACTATAAAGCGCGCAGGGAGACAAAAATGTATTTTATCGTTTATGCCAAAGACAAGCCCGGACACACAGAGATGCGTGCCACCAATCGTCCCGATCATGTAGCCTGGTTGAAATCCTGGTCTGTCCCGGTGGCAGGCCCCCTGCTGGCCGATGACAATGAAACCATGATCGGCTCCATGCTGATTGTCGAAGGCAACAGCCGGGAAGAAGTTGAAGCCATGCTGCCCAACGACCCCTATGCAAAAGCCGGGTTGTTTGAAAGCGTGGAAGTCCGTCCTTGGATATGGGCGCTCGGCGCGCCAACCGCCTAGGGCCAGAACCCTGGTCCAGAACCCTGGTCCCGCACCCTAGTCTCGAAATATCAGGAGATATCTATGGCCTATTGGCTTTTTAAATCCGAACCCTTCAAATGGTCCTGGGACATGCAGAAAGCCAAGGGCGACGCAGGAGAAGAGTGGGATGGCATCCGCAATTATCAGGCGCGCAATTTCATGCGGGACATGAAAGTTGGTGATCAGGGTTTTTTCTATCATTCCAATGAAGGAAAAGAGATCGTCGGCATTGTGGAAGTCAGCAATGAGATTCACCCTGACAGCACCACAGATGATCCGCGCTGGGAGTGTGTCGATATCAAAGCCGTCAAGGATATGCCGAAATCAGTCACATTGGCCGATGTGAAAGCCTCTCCGGAATTGGCGGAAATGGCATTGGTCAAATCCATGCGCCTGTCTGTGCAGCCGGTTCGTCCGGAAGAATGGGCGCTGGTGTGCAAAATGGGCGGGCTTTGACCCGCCTGATCTGACCCATTTGATCTTAAATCTACCATAACCAAAGTTGCCCTACCAAAGTTTCAAGCGGCATGACTGGATTCTGCAGCACAACTTTGCATAATGGCCGCAATCCGTAGCGACACGACATATTTCCGTCTGGGAGGACAATTCATGAGCGACTCTGATCTACATCCGGTACCTGATGCCTGGGCGAAATCTGCCCATATCAACAATGAAAAATATCTGGAAATGTATCAGGCATCGGTAAATGATCCGGATGCGTTCTGGGCCGAACACGGCAAGCGGGTGGATTGGATCAAGCCATTCACCAAGGTGAAAAACACCTCCTATGACTATCACAACGTCTCCATCAAATGGTTTGAAGACGGCGAATTGAACGTTTCAGCCAATTGTGTGGACCGGCATGTGGCAAGCCGTGGCGACCAGACAGCCATTATCTGGGAGCCGGATAGCCCGGACGACGAAGCCCTGCACATCACCTATAAGCAATTGCACACACATGTGTGCCGCTTTGCCAATGTATTTAAAGACATGGGCATTGCCAAAGGTGACCGCGTCATCATTTACATGCCGATGATACCGGAAGCCGCCTATGCCATGTTGGCCTGTGCCCGGATTGGGGCCATTCACTCCATCGTCTTTGCAGGGTTTTCACCCGATGCGCTGGCTGACCGGATTGTGGGCTGTGAGGCCAAACTGGTTATCACCGCAGATGAAGCGCCACGCGGTGGCCGTAATACGCCGCTGAAAACCAATGTCGACAAGGCGCTGAACAAGGCCCACGATCGGACATCGGGTACAACCAAGGCGCTGGTGGTCAAACGCACGGGCGGTGACGTTGCCATGAAGGATGGCCGCGATGTGTGGCTGCATGAAGCAGAGACCAATGTCTCCGATGAGTGCACGCCGGAGGCGATGAATGCGGAAGACCCGTTGTTTATTCTCTACACCTCTGGCTCCACCGGCATGCCGAAAGGTGTGGTTCACACCACGGGCGGCTATATCGTCTATGCCTCAATGACCCATCAATATGTCTTCGACTATCAAGATGGCGACATCTACTGGTGTACAGCTGATGTCGGCTGGGTCACCGGCCATTCCTATATCGTCTATGGTCCGCTGGCCAATGGCGCAACAACGCTGATGTTTGAGGGCGTGCCGACTTATCCGGACGCCTCACGTTTCTGGCAGATCTGCGACAAGCACAAGGTCAGCCAGTTCTACACAGCACCCACCGCAATCCGCGCCCTTATGGGCAAAGGCAATGACTTTGTCGATAAATGCGATTTGTCGTCTCTGAGATTGCTTGGGTCCGTTGGTGAACCGATCAACCCGGAAGCTTGGAACTGGTATGATGAGGTGGTCGGCAAGGGCAATTGCCCGATTGTCGATACCTGGTGGCAGACCGAAACCGGGGGCATTCTGATTACACCTTTGCCTGGTGCAACAGCTACAAAGCCCGGATCGGCAACGCGCCCCTTCTTTGGGGTTATGCCGGTTATTTTGAACGATCAGGGTGACGTATTGGAAGGCACGGCAGAAGGCGTTCTGGCCATGGAGGATTCCTGGCCGGGTCAGATGCGCACGGTCTGGGGCGACCATGACCGCTTTGTGTCCACCTATTTTGAACATTTCAAAGGCTATTACTTCACGGGCGATGGTTGTCGCCGCGATGATGATGGCTATTACTGGATCACAGGCCGCGTCGATGATGTGCTCAACGTCTCCGGCCATCGCATGGGAACGGCTGAAGTGGAATCAGCACTTGTGGCCCATCCCAAAGTGTCAGAGGCCGCAGTTGTCGGCTATCCGCATGATATCAAGGGTCAGGGCATCTATTGTTACGTGACTTTGATGGAAGGTGATGAGCCATCGGATGAACTGCGCGTAGAGCTGCAGAATTGGGTCCGCCACGAAATCGGTCCCATAGCAAAGCCCGATGTACTGCAATGGGCACCCGGCCTGCCGAAAACCCGCTCTGGCAAAATCATGCGCCGTATTCTGCGCAAGATCGCCGAGAATGAAACTGGCTCACTCGGGGACACATCCACATTGGCTGATCCGTCAGTTGTGGAAGATCTGATTGCAAACCGGGTCAATAGATAGCGGTGTTTAATCAACAGGTCCTCGGATTTCATCCGAGGACCTGTACTTTGCGATGATCGATCAATGGCCTGTCACGCTGAGCTCAAAAGTCGATGGCGCGCCCATTGATCTCCCAATCGCCATACCGTGCCGGGTCATGCCCGCCGCGGCCACCTTCTTCTTTTGGCAGGCTCGCGGCATCAGTTTTTGCCTGATCGCGGCGCGCCTGTGCTTCAGCCAGCGCACGCTGTGCAGCAGGAGACAAGACTTTAGGTGCCTTCTCGTCAGGTGCGGCAGGGCTATTCGGGTCCAAATTTTCGTTTTTTCCGGTCATTGGGGGGATATAAGGCAGCCAAGTCCACTTGCAAAGTCGCATTTATGTGCCCAGTTTGAGCGCAACACATGACTTTCGAAAGCTGACAAAGATGAACTATACCAAAACGGCCATGCTTCTGGCCGCTATGACCGCCCTTTTCATGGGTATCGGATATCTGCTGGGCGGTGCTGGCGGCGCAATGATTGCGTTCATTATTGCGCTTGGAATGAACCTCTTCAGCTATTGGAAATCCGACAAGATGGTGCTGCGCATGCACCATGCGGTGGAAGCACACGAAGAAAATGCACCGGAATTTTTTGCCATTGTCCGCGGTCTGGCCGAAGCGGCTGATTTGCCGATGCCAGCGGTCTATCTGATCAAGAACCCGCAGCCAAATGCGTTTGCAACGGGCCGCAATCCGGAAAATGCGGCTGTTGCTGCGACCACTGGTCTGCTGGAACTTCTGGAGCCGGAGGAAGTCGCCGGTGTGATGGCGCATGAATTGGCGCATATCCAGAACCGTGACACGCTGATCATGACTATGACAGCGACCATTGCCGGTGCCATTTCCATGATCGCGAATTTCGGCCTCTTTTTTGGTGGCAACCGCAATAATAATGGTATTGGCATCATTGGTGCGATTCTGGCGGCTATTATCGCGCCAATGGCGGCGGGTATAGTTCAAATGGCGATTAGCAGAACTCGGGAATATGCTGCGGACAAACGTGGCGCAGAAATCTGCGATCATCCTTTGTGGCTGGCATCCGCGCTCAAAAAAATTGCTGGCGGGGTGAGCAAAGTTGAAAATATGGATGCCGAGCGCAATCCTGCCTCGGCCCATATGTTTATCATCAACCCGCTGTCAGGTGCCCGGATGGACAATCTGTTCTCCACGCATCCCAACACGGATAACCGCATAGCCGCCTTGCGCGCCATGGAAGAGAACTGGGACCAGACTTATGATGAGGGTGATGACCACCACGGTGGCGGATCGCAGAATGCCGGGCCTTGGGGGTGAGTAACGCAAAAGCTGGTGGCGCATCCACTGATCAAAGAAATGGCCGAAAAAGTCAGGGACAGGGCAACAACCGGCGCAATGCGCCAGGCCTTGCCCCGCGCAAGGTTGCAGCGCATCTGATCAGCCAGATCATCAGCAAGCGCAAGGCGCTCGAAACGCTGCTGGAAGATGGCAAGGACAGTGGCTATTCCAATTTACAGCCGCAGGACAAGGCGCTGGCAAGGGCCATTGCTTCCACCACATTACGCCATTTTGGCGAGATTCAGGAACTCATTAAACAGCGTTTGACGAAACGCCTGCCTGTTTCTGCTCCCTATCTTCCCGGTGTCTTATACACCGCTGTTGCACAGATCCTGTTTATGGAAGTGGCAGATCATGCCGCTGTTTCTCTGGCCGTTGATGCTGCTGCGTCCGACCCGAAAGCACGGCATTTCAAACCTTTGGTAAATGGCGTGCTGCGCGGTCTGTTGCGCGAACGCGAAGCATTTGAGCCAGATGACACGCTGAACACGCCTGAGTGGTTGCGCACCATGCTGATCAATCAATATGGGGCCGACAAGGCACATGCGATCATGCAAGCCAATATGCAGCGTGCTGATCTGGATCTGACGATGCGCGCTGATCCTGAAGCATGGGCCACCCGCCTGAATGGGGAAATGATTGGCGAGCGCACGGTGCGTCTTGCGGCAGTCAGCAAAGTATTTGAGCTGGATGGATTCAAATCAGGTGACTGGTGGGTCCAGGATGCGGCAGCTTCCGTTCCCGCTGACCTTTTGATGAACGTTTTACGGCGCGGTGGATCGCTGACTGATACCCATGTGTTGGATGCCTGCGCCGCCCCTGGTGGCAAGACAGCTCAATTGGCGGCTGCAGGGCTGCAGGTTACGGCACTGGATATCTCTGAACACCGTCTGAAGCGCCTTCACGAAAACCTGCAGCGGCTCAACCTGTCGGCGAATATGGTCACTGCTGATCTGCTGACCATGGATGACCAATCGGCCTTTGATGCCATCCTGCTGGACGCACCTTGCTCGGCCACCGGAACGATCCGTCGGCACCCGGATGTGGCCTGGTTGAAAACCCGCGCGCAGATCAACGAATTGAAGACCCTGCAGCGCAACATGCTGGTCAAGGCTGCAAAGCTGTTAAAGCCCGGTGGAACCATGGTCTTCTGTACGTGCTCGCTTCTTGCCGAGGAGGGAGAGGCGCATCTTGATTATGTGCAAAACGAGCTTGGACTTGTTCTGGACCCAATTGTGCCGGATGAGACGAATTTATGCAGCCCGTTGACCGTTGCAGATGGTGTCTTTAGAAGCACGCCAGACATGGTGCCAAGTATGGATGGATTTTTCATCCTAAGGTTAATGCGCCCTTAATGGTAACTGCTGTATCTGTGGGTAGTTGAACGAAGTTGCGCACGCAATTTTAAAGGCGCTCCGTTTTAGAGTGAAGGGATTTCGCCGTTGTCAGACGCGCGTAGAATGGTGGAAGTCAAATTACCTGGTGCTTTTGCCGGGAAGTTTCGCCTGTCCAGCGTTGTAGCTCGTGCAGCGTTCCAATCCCTCAAACGCAGCTTCCATTCCAGCCCGGTCTACCGCTGGAGTTATAATGGCCCTGCGCCGGAACGGCTGCTGATTGCACCGCCCGATGTGCGCACTGCTGATCCCACCATTGCAACAGAACTGATCAATGGAACATTTGTGTTTGCCGGCGAAGTGGTGGAAGCAACGGATTACTCTCCGTTTGAAGTCATTCCGCCGACACCGGCCTGGGGTCGTGAAATCCATGGGTTTTCCTGGCTGCGTCATCTCAAGGCGACGGACAATCCGGCAGCCCGACAAGTTGCGCGGGAAATGGTGGAAGACTGGATCGAGATTCATGGCCGATGGGATGATCTGGCCTGGGATCATGAAGTAACCTCAACCCGCATTCTGGCCTGGCTCGCTCAGTCTCCGCTGGTGCTGCAGGGCAGTGATCATGAATTCTACACCACGTTTTTGAAGTCGCTGAACCGTCAGGTCCGTTATCTGCGCCGCATCGTGGGTGATTTGCCTCCTGGCGTCGGGCGGTTAAAAGCATCCATTGCGCTGGCCGCTGCCACCTTGTCAATGTCCGGTCAAAAACGCTATTCCCGATCCAGTGCCCGGCGTCTGGATGAAGAATTGAATGCTCAGATCCTGCCCGATGGTGGCCATATCAGCCGTTCACCAGCTGTAATTATTGATATTTTGACAGACCTCCTGCCGCTTCGTCAGGCATTTACAGCGCGTGGACTGGAGCCAACCAAAGCCATCATGAGCGCTATTGACCGGATGATGCCCATGCTTCGGTTCTTCCGCCATGGCGATGGGGCTTTTGCCCATTTCAACGGGATGGGTGGCACCAAATCTGATCTGATTGCCACGCTGCTGGCCTATGATGATGCGCGTGGAAAGCCCGTCCTTCAGGCCAAATACACCGGTTACAGTCGTATGGAAGCCGGAAGCACGATTATTATTGCCGACACCGGACCGGCACCGCCCATGCGGTTGAGCGATACCGCTCATGCGGGCACGCTGTCCTTTGAGTTTTCCAGTGACCGCCAGCGGATCATTACCAATTGCGGCGCGCCCTCTGCTCATCTGTCCGAGTGGCGCCAAATGACCCGCTCGACGGCAGCTCACAGCACTCTGGGCCTGAATGACACATCTTCTGCCCGATTCCTGACCGATTCAAGTGCTGAAAAATGGCTTGGCCCGGTGGTGATCTCCGGTCCTGAAGATGTGCGGTCCAGCATTTACGAAAACGAGCGCGGCCATGAACTGGTCATGAGCCATGATGGTTATGGTGCACTGTTTGGACTGGTTCACGAACGCACACTGATTTTGGAACAGGACGGCAAAAGCCTGTTTGGCGTCGATACATTATCTGGAAGGCCCATTGAGGGCTTTGATGAATTCGCCATACGCTTCCACATTCACCCGGGCGTCTCGGCCAGTACGACATCCAATGGCGAAAGCGTATTCCTGTCATTGCCCAATGGCGATGCCTGGGAGTTTGAAGCTACGCCCGGTGTAGAGCTTGCACTGGAAGAAAGCATCTACATGTCCGAGACCTTCGGCCATCGGCGCAGCGAACAGATTGTGATCTACGGCAATGCCAGCAAAATGAACTCTGTCACCTGGTCCTTTGTCCAGTCCGGCAGCGCCCGCTCACGGCCTTTGTCCGAGGCAGATCGGGAAGTTGCCATGCGGGTCGACGAAAAAGACTACGCCACAGCACCGCAATATGCCGATGATGGTGATGAAGAACTTGGCAAAGACGATCCGCTCAAGTAAGCAGGTCGGACTTTCCACAATTTTTCATCGCGAGTCTCTCCATGTCTGCGCCCATCGCCAAAGCGATCTCATTTCCGGACATTGTTCCGGTCAAAACCGCCCTGCTGTCTGTCTCTGACAAAAGCGATCTTATCCCCCTTGCAAAGACGCTGCACGATCACGGGGTGGAGCTGATCTCCACCGGCGGCACGTTCAAAGCGATTTCCGATGCCGGTATACCGGTACGCGATGTCTCATCCGTTACTGGCTTTCCAGAAATCATGGATGGGCGGGTCAAAACCCTTCATCCGTCCATCCACGGTGGCCTGCTTAGCCTGCGTGATGATCCCGAGCACAGGCAAGCCATGGCAGATCATGGAATTGCGCCAATCGATCTGGTTGTCGTCAATCTTTACCCATTTGAAAAAACCGTTGCCTCCGGCGCGGATTATGCAAATTGCGTTGAGAACATCGATATTGGTGGCCCCGCGATGATCCGGGCTGCGGCCAAGAATCACGGCTATGTTTCCATTGTCACGGATGCCGCTGATTATGATCTGGTTGGCAAGGCCATTGCCGAGCAGGGTGGCTTGTCCCTTGATGTGCGCAAATCATTTGCCGCACGGGCCTATGCCCGCACCGCCCGTTACGATGCCGCCATCAGCACATGGTTCGCCGGTCAGTTGGATAATGAATTGGGCACAGAGCGCGCCTTCGGTGGTACGCGTCACCTGTCGCTGCGTTATGGTGAAAACCCACATCAGAAGGCCGCATTCTATCTCAGTGATGAAACCCGAAATGGTGTTGCGACGGCTGTTACCTTGCAGGGCAAGGAACTATCCTACAACAACATCAATGACACCGATGCAGCCTTTGAACTTGTCAGCGAATTCGATCCTGCCGAGACACCGGCTGTCGCCATCATAAAACACGCCAATCCGTGTGGCGTGGCCACTGGCAGTTCGCTGATTGAAGCCTATGGCAAAGCCCTTGCCTGTGATCCGGTTTCAGCCTTTGGCGGCATTGTGGCGCTGAACCAGACTTTGACGGCCGAGATGGCCGAGCAGATTTTGAAGGTCTTTACCGAAGTCATCATTGCTCCGCAAATTGACGAAGCCGCAAAGGCGGTACTGGCACGCAAACCAAACATCCGCGTCCTGTCTACCGGTGGGTTGTCCAACCCGCGCGCCATCGGCCAGGTGATAAAATCAGTCGCCGGTGGCCTGCTGGTGCAAAGCCGCGATAATGTCTGTGCCGCTGATCTGACTTTGAAAGTCGTTACCAAACGGGCACCGACCTCGGAAGAACTTGCTGATCTGCGCTTTGCCTTCACAATTGCCAAACACGTCAAATCCAATGCCATCGTCTATGCCAAGGACAAGGCAACGGTTGGCATTGGCGCCGGCCAGATGAGCCGTGTGGATTCCACCCGTATTGCTGCCCGAAAGTCCGAAGATGCGGCTGAAGCCATGGGCCTCAAACACGCGCTCACCAACGGCTCCGTCGTCGCATCTGACGCGTTCTTCCCGTTCGCTGACGGTTTGATGACAGCAGCCGAGGCTGGCGTAACAGCCGTTATCCAGCCCGGCGGCTCCATGCGCGATCAGGAAGTTATTGAGGCCGCCGATGGTGCGGGCCTTGCCATGGTCTTTACGGGTGTCCGCCACTTCCGGCACTAGCAAACGATCTATACAGGATCGAAAGACTGATAGAGTGCCTGCTGAATCAAGGGATGATTTTGCGGGCACGAAAATCATCAAACACAGACATGAACATAGCCTCGGTGGAAATATGTTCATGGAAGCCAAAACGCCGTGCTTTGGACCCGTCGGCGAAGAAGTCGTAATTCCAGCTGAACACCGCATCACCAAATCCCCAGGACGAGACGGCCTGGTATGAATTTGGTGCCAGGCCATGTTCAGCCACCAGCCTGTTCCACAAAATTTCCTTGTCGTCCATGATCGTCGCAAGCGACATGGGCAATGGTGATGCAACTTCCAGATCGAAGTAGTTTGCGATCTTTGGCCACATGTCTGACCAGCGAAACAGATCGCCATTTGTGATGTTGAAGGCCTGATTGGCACAAGCTTCATCCGTTGCCGCCCAGACAGTTGCACGGGCAAGAAGTCCCGCATCTGTCATCTCGATCAGGCTGTCGTAAGCACCGGGTTTGCCAGGAAATCGCAGCGGCAGATTGAGGGCTTTGGACATTGAGGCATAGACCGCTATCGCGATGGCAAGATTCATTGGATTGCCAAGGCCAAAGCCGATCACCACCGATGGGCGCAAAGCAGACCAGGACCAGCCTTTTCCCAACTGCCTGTGTTCAAGGAAGGCCTGCTGATCGATGTTGAACTCAGGCGGCATATGATCGGGGTCGTTCTCGCGCGCCGGTGTCTTGAACGGTCCCAGATGCGCTCCGTAAACCTTGTAGCCCTGCATCAGGCTGATGTGTTTCAGATCCAAAGCGATCGGTTCAATAGCATCGACAACATTGGTCAGCATTGCCAGATTTGGCGCGACCAATTCCGCCCAACTTGGACGATCCTGATAGGCGGCATAGAAAATATGCGTGATCTCTGTGAGCGGAGCGAGCTTTTCCTGCGTGTCCTGCGGATCAAGAAGATCGACCGCAATGTAGCTTATTCTGTCCGTCGAAATGCCACCACGTCGTGACAGGCCAACAATTTTCCAATCCTCCAATGTCGCCAGATGCGTGACAAGGTTTCCACCGATGACACCATTGGCGCCAACCACGAGAGCGGTTTTTTGAGCACTTTTCATAGTTATATCCTGAGTTATTGCCGAAGCGATAACTACAAGATCACCTATTTAATAAGCATGCAGAAGTTGGCTCATACTGATATCATTCATTAGTAAAACTTGGAGATGAGAATGGATCTGCTTAGGGCCATGACAGTCTTTGTGCGGGTAGTGGAAACCGGCAGCCTGTCCGCTGCAGGACGAGACCTTGGTGTGTCTCAACCGGCCGTCAGCCAACAGGTTTCTGCGCTGGAGCGACATTTAAACCTGAGACTGATTTATCGAACGACGCGGCAACTAACGCTGACAGAGGCTGGCGCAGACTATTACCGCAAAGCCCAAACGATCATTGAAGCGGTCCGTGAGGCAGGCGAGACAGCGGCGGGTCTGTCATCGGAGTTGATGGGAAATTTGCGAATCCACGCACCTGTTGGATTTGGGCAAACCTATGTCGCGGACATCGCAATTGGTTTTCAGAAAATACACCCCGGTGTGACTGTTGAGTTGATCCTGGATGACCCGTTTGTAGACCTGACAGCAAAAGCTGTGAATGTTGCGATCAGGTTTGGCAACCTTGTCTCCTCGGGTTTGGTGGCACGCCGTCTGGGCACGTTGCGGCGCATCATTGTCGCCGCGCCCCACTACATCGCGGCCAATGGCAGTCCGGAAACACCCGATGCCCTTTCGCGCCACCGGCAGGTTCAATTTAACGACGCGCCCAATGGTCATGTCATGCCGCTGATCGGCCCGTCAGGCCCTGTTATGGTGCCGGTTACAACAATATTCAGAGCCAACAACGCTTTTGTACTGACAAAGGCGCTTGCAGCAGGGCTTGGTGTTGGTGGCGCACAACTGCCACTGATCCAAACCGAGTTGACAGAGGGGTCTCTGGTTCGTGTGATGAAGGACTTTGAACATGCACCGCTGGAGGTGCACGCCATCTATCCCTCCGCCCGCTTTGTTCCGGCCAAGGTGCGCGCCTTTGTCGACCATCTTGAGCAGTCACTGAAAGGGGTTTGGTGAGGCCCTTTCTGCAAATCCCGAACGCGTCGCCTTGGCTGCAAAGCAGCCCTGCTTGGCATTGTGGATATGAACATATTCAACAGCCGGGTTGGCAAACAGGGCATCGAGTTTTGCTGCCAACTCCTTGCCCTCCACCAGATCAGCTTCTTTCATGAGATGGTCATCTCCAAAAGCCCTGACCGAAAGTATGCGAAGTGACAAGCTTTGCGGTACTTCGTTTCGGTCAGGGGTGGCCTGATGTGCGCCCTTGCGCACATAAATCGCATGGGATGCCTGATACGGTGTAAGTCCGGTGAGGTGCTCAAAGTTGGTGAGAATGAGTTCATCACCGATGTCCGCATCCTGAAGACTGACGCGGCAGGGAAAGCCCGGCTTGCTGTCCGCGGTCACCCGAAGAGTACCCATGTGTTTCAACGCTGCGTCAGAAAGCCCGAACAGAGCTTCAAAATCGTTACCGGCAAGAGCATGAATCTGGAATGACATTTAAATCCCCAATGAGTTTTTTCATCAGGGACGATATAAGACCTGGCTGGTTTAAAGGGGCGACCCGTTTCTTGCTCAACGCGTTCAATCAACCCGATAACGCCACTGTCAGGTAGATAAAAACCTCTTGCTGCGGGTTACTGCAAAAGATCTCCAATCAGCTCAGCTGCCAACAAGCCGGCAAACAAGAGCAGAAGGGCGCAGGTAATGGTCACAATTTTGGACCGTTCTGAAAAACGTTCGACACCCATCAGAAACGCCAGGAAAACCATCAATCCGAAAGCATGGCCCGAGACGGTGGAAATCGCCATCATGGGAAGGCAGGCTTTTATGCAACTGCTGGCATGGCGCGCGCCATAGGCGGAGGATGTGCGCAAGGCGTTCAAACCACCGGCGGCCAGCGGTGATTTGACGTGGCATTGTTTCAGGGCTGCTTGTTTCGTGGCGGTCAATTGCCAGGCGGCTGCAAACACCACGCTCAGCAGCAACAGTGGAATGCGCGGCACCGATGCCAGTGCCACCTGATTGACGACCTCCATTCCGCAACTCACCACAATCCAGATCGCGCCATATGTGGCAGCAAAGGTGAAGATTGCAGAGCCTTTGACAGTTGGATTCACACTGTTCTGTATGTGACGATAATGCGAAAGCGCAAATGGCACCATCATGGCAATGGCCATCAGACCGGCGTGAATATAGGGCAGGCTGAGGTTTTGAAAGAGGCTCGTGGAATAGGAAACCGCATTGCCGATGCAAAGAGATCCCAAAGACGTCTGTGGTGAGATTTTGAACAGGGCGATCCAGCAGGCCAGGCAGATCAACACAGTTATCTGCTTTGCCCGGCAATCAACAAGCCAGCCAAGAAAACTCCAAAAAGCCTGAGCGCTTCGAATTGCTTGCTGTCGGTTCGAGATAAAAGCCAATTCGTTCAACATCACATCCTGCGCCAAATGAGGCATCTCACCGATGCTACAACACTGTTGTGATTTATCAAGGACGGCAGCAAGACCAGCCTTGATTCAGATCAAAATCAGTTGTCCGGCAAAGCGATGGCGCGTAGAAAAGTTTTCAATGTCTCAGTAAGGCGGGAAGCGGAAGTTCGCTGCGCTTGCGAAAGTGCGGGGCAGACTCCGGAAGCGGACGTTCGCTGCTCTATGCGCAGATGTCAGAAGTGCGGTACTTAGCTGACATTTGATCTTCTGTCGCCGATGTCCGCTATTCAAAACCGATAACTGCTGGCAAAGACTCGCATCGTCCGCTTGTCCACCTGCTGATGAGTCACCAATGGTATCGATAGCAAACAGGTTACCAACCGCACCTAGTGTCGTAAAGCTTCAATGGGGTCCAGACGAGCTGCCGCACGCGCGGGGAAGTAGCCAAAAACAATACCGACGGCTGCGGAAAAAGCAAAAGCCAAGGCGATGATACTTGGATCGGGGATGAAGGGGATGTTCAGCACATTTGCCCCGACTGCCGCAAATCCCATGCCCAAGGCGATGCCAATTGCGCCACCAAGTACCGAAAGAACGATGGCTTCGACAAGGAATTGCAGCAGAACCTGGCTCGCCTGCGCCCCAACGGCCATGCGAATACCAATTTCCCGCGTCCGTTCGGTGACAGACACCAACATAATGTTCATGATCCCGATCCCCCCCACAAGCAGCGATACAGCAGCCACTGCCGAGAGCAAACCGGTCAGCACGTCGCTTATTCCAGTGAGCATCGAGGCCAGCTGTTCCATCGTATTGACGGTAAAATCATCCTCTTCACCGGGATCAATGCGGCGAATCTCGCGCATCAGCATGGTAACGTCATTCACGGCGCGATCTGTCGAGACTCCATCGCGCATAGAGAGCGAGATCATGCTGACGTCAGCGCTGCCGGCTATGCGGCGAGTATATGTTTTGAAGGGGATAAGCACCAGATCGTCCTGATCAGTGCCGAAGGTTGACGCACCTTTTGCCTCCAGGACACCGATGACCTCGCAGGAGATATTTTCGAGGCGGATATCCTCGCCAAGCGGGTTTGCGTTGCCGAACAATTCCTCGACAACGGTTTCGCCAAGGATGCATACGGCCTTGCCGGTTTCATCTGAATCGGTAAACGAACGGCCCGCCGAAAGGTTCCAATCTGCGACGACAAGATAGCCTGAATCCGTGCCGGTCACGCTCGTTTGATAGTTCTCGTTGCCGTAGACTGCCACCAACTGACTTGTGGACGTGGGTGCCGCAATCTCGATGCTGGAGAGTTGATCGACGATCTTGTCGATGTCACTCAGGGTGAAAGGTTGCACCGACGAACTGTCACTGCCCGGTCCCATTCGACCTTGCCCCGGAGATAACATGAGGCGATTTGCGCCAAACGTTTCCACATCAGCCGTCACCTGCGCGGTTGAGCCGTTGCCTATTGTGACCATGGCAATAACAGCGGCGACGCCGATCACCACGCCAAGCACGGTCAGGAAAGACCGCATCGGATTGCGCAGGATCGCCTGAAAGGCCAGTTTGAAGGTTTCCCAAAGCATCACGCCGCCCCTTTGGCCATCAAACGGTCGGATTCCACTTTGCCATCTACCATCCAGATGAGGCGGCGGGCATATTCGGCCATATCGCGTTCGTGCGTGACCATGACGATGGTCAGCCCGTCGTTTCTGTTGAGATTGTGCAAAAGCTCCATGATTTCGACCGACAGCTTGGTGTCGAGGTTACCTGTCGGCTCATCTGCCAAAACCACCTGCGGATCGCCGGCAAGTGCGCGTGCAATCGCCACGCGCTGTTGTTGACCACCCGACAGTTCAGACGGGTCATGGTTTGCACGGTCCGCCAGCCCGACTTTTTTCAATGCGACCAGCGCGCGCTCCACCCGTTCGCCACGGCTTATTCCTTTGTAGATCAGAGGCAATTCTACGTTTTGCAACGCGGTCATCCTTGGCAGAAGGTTATAGCCCTGAAAGACAAAGCCTAAATAATGGCGCCGCAGCAGCGCGCGCTGATCGCGGTTAAGGTTTGCGACCTCTGTGCCGTGGAAGCGGTAGTTGCCCGACGTCGGGCGGTCGAGGCAGCCAAGCACATTCAATGCGGTGGACTTGCCTGAACCCGACGGCCCCATGATCGCGACAAAATCACCCGTTTCGATCTGTAAATTCACGCCGTCCAACGCGCGTACTTCAGCCTCGCCCATGCCGTAGACGCGAGTAATTTCGTGCAGTTCCATTAACACAGGCGACGTATCAGTCGACATCAATCCGGTCCTCGATCACTTGATCACCGTTCGTCAGATCGCCGGCTAAAATCGCGGTAACAGTGCCGTCTGTTTCGCCGGTCTCGACGGGCACCTCGACAGCGATGCCATCCCGTAGCACCCAAACGGAGTCATCCGTTATTTGGACCGTTTCAGCTTCACTGGGGCGGCTGGGAAGCACCATTCCAACAAGCCCACTGCCAGTGCTTTCGCTCGCCGCCGCCTCTTGTGGTGGTGTGTAGCGTAGTGCCGCGTTGGGAACGACCAGCGCATCCGTCTGCGAGGCCACAGTGATCTCTGCCATTGCAGTCATGCCGGGGAGCAGAGCCATTTCGCTATTGTCGAGCGACAGGATACCTTTGTAGGTCACGATTCCATCGACGGTTTCGGAAGCAAAGCGCAACTCGGATATCTCGGCGGGGAACTCACGATCGTCATAGGCCTCGACCGTGAACACGACCGATTGACCGACTTCAACACGGCCGATATCGGACTCGTCAATATCGATCTGAAGCTCCATGCGCTCCAGGTCCCCAGCGATTGTAAACAGGATTGGTGCCTCAAGCGATGCCGCCACGATCTGCCCTTTGTCGACGTCGCGATCTAGTACCACGCCATCAATCGGCGAACAGATGCAAGACTTAGACATATCAATTTGAACCAAGTCTACATTGGCCTGTGCCAGGTCGCGCGCAGCCATGGCTGACAACAGTTCCGCTTGAGCGCGCTCATATTCCGCTTCCTGAGCCGCGAATGCCTGATCAGATGCGATACCACGCTGTACCAGTTCAAGTCCGCGTTCGTACTCCGCGCGCGCCTCCTTGAGCGTGGCCTCGGCGACAGCAATTTGGGCCTCAGTCGAAGCCAATGAAGCGTTTTGCACCGCCAACTCGGCTTCGAGCCGTGATGTATCCAGCCCCGCCAGAACCGTTCCAACTTCGACCGCGTCATTGAAGTCGACGTGAACGTTGGTGATTGTGCCCGAAAGTTCGCTGGAAACTTCGACCATATCGGTTGGCTCAATTGTTCCGGTTGCAGATACCGAGACCTGAATGTCGCGACGTCCGACGGTCTCTGTCACATACACTGATCTGTTTGCGGACGTTCCAATTGGCACCCACACCCACACTACAAGGCCGACCGCGACGATTGCCGCAACCGCAAGCAAACGCAAAGGCCATTTCCTTTTCGTGCCAAGGGCTAGAGTCTTGGCAAGTTCATCACTTTTGTTCGTCATATCGTCCGTCCCACAGCAGCTTTTAGGGCTTCACAATTTCGTTGGTGGTGTCACCCTTCTCGCAGATCACAGGCTCACCGATGTGTTCCACTGGCGCAAATTGACGAAAACATCCGGCCAAGACGCGAAACTTCATTCTGCCGTTAAATGTACGTTGCTTTGCAACTTTCGCATTGATCCTCGTCAAGAGCTGCTCATCGCGTTTAGTCAACGTAACCATTGTCGGTTGCTCAGCCGCAAAGTCTTTTCCGCTGCGAGTGTCAGCATAGACGACGAGCACTTTCTGGTGTTTGAAAAGCTTGTGAATGTCGTCCACGAGCATGCGCCACAAGGGCGCATTAGGGAGGGACTCTTTGGCCCTTGACGCCGCACGCATAGCAGACATCCGCGGCAGTGCAGAAAATCAGTATTTTGGGCTCAGAGCTGCCGTTAGCCTCAGCGTAAGAAGCCGATGATGGCAGAGCCAGCATAAAACAGTTGCGGCGCGAAAAACGTCCATCACTTGTCTTTTACTGCCCAGCCGAAAAATGGAGTTGAGGAGGGTCGGAGTACTTGTCGGTGCCAGGAAAACCCCGAGATTGTGGGGTCGCACCGAAGTATCTAACGGCAGCCTTGGCTAGATCAAAAACTGTGGGCAGGAAACAACCACGCTCAGAATAGTTATTGGTGGCTCAGTAGGGCGGGATGCTGACCTTGGTGCCTATTGCACAAATCTCTCAACAACAGTCAAAGCAGGCTGCGTCTTATGAGATTTCATGTCTCAGATGATCGCATAATTGTCTTGCGCTTTCGAATGCTGCCTCGACACGCCCACCCAGCATACCATCACCAATAGCAAACAGGCGCTGATCTTGACTGGCGAGATAGGCGGAACCAAACGGCTTGTCCACCAACGCATAACGCCACCGGTGCGCTTGCGCATAAATCGGTTTGAGAGTCTGGTCTGCCATTGTCTCAAGCGCGTCTTTCATGGTCGCAAGCGCTTGGGCTTTATCTATCTCAAGATTGTCTTTGCTCCATTGCGCTCCTGCTTGCGCGCAGAGTGTCTCAATGCCGGTACGCTCTGGTTTGGAACGGTTGCGCGCCAGCCATGAAATGCTATCAGTGTGTTCGCCTCGATAGAGATCAGGCAATGTCTCAACCGGCTCAGCGAACGCAAACATGCTGGTCCAGCATGGCATGTAAACAATGGTGTTCAACACGCCAAATACCGGATCGACCGGAGATAAAATCGTATGGGCTTGTGGAGAGGGTATGGCCACAATCACTCTGTCAAAGCGCTCAGCATTGCCGCTTTCATCGGTGCAGACAATTTCATCATTTTTGCGAGCGATATCGACGATGCGCGTCCGCTTCTTAAGCTCAAATCCGCTAAGGAGTGGTTTGACCAGGCCACTCATACCCGGTGTGCCCACATGCCATTCATGATTACTGTCTTTGCCATCTGGTTCCCACAGGGCAACGGCTCCAGCATTTGACAGCCCCGTCATCATCGCTCGGAAAGGTGCGCCCTTGGCTGTGATATATTGCGCGCCATGGTCGAAATTTCCAAACTCAGTGCGACGCGTGGAGAGTCGCCCACCGGTGCCGCCTGACTTTTCAAAAACTGTAATTTTGTGTCCAACATCGGTCAGTGTTCGCGCTGCAGTGATGCCAGCTATGCCTGCACCAATAATCGCAATTTTCTCAGCCATAGTTTTCGCCTTTTTGTCCTACCGCTCCATTTAGTTCGCTAAAGCCAAACATAAAGGCATTTCTTTCCCATGACCGATCTATTAACCCGCACAATCAAGTTCGACGCGACCCGCAACGCAGGTCTGGAGCGGTTGGAATCTTTTGTGCCTTTTGCGGGCACAACATATCGTACTGAGCGTAATTTTGATTATGGGCCGGCCAATCGGTCGAACGTGTCCGCGCTGTCTCCCTGGGTTCGCCACCATCTCCTCACAGAGCAGGAAATTTGTGCCCGGATTATGCAGGATTTCGCATTGTCATCGACTGAGAAATTCATTCAAGAGGTTTTCTGGCGGACCTATTGGAAAGGATGGTTGGAAATGCGTCCATCGGTTTGGTCCACTTATGAGGCAGACAGAATTGAGGCGCTGGAGCGGACCCAAAAAAATGCCAATATGCGCAGTGATTACACGGCTGCCATTGAGGGCAATACCGGCATTGATTGCTTTGATGCCTGGGCAAAAGAATTGTTGGAAACAGGCTACCTGCATAATCACGCGCGCATGTGGTTTGCATCAATCTGGATATTCACCTTGCGCCTTGATTGGACACTCGGCGCTGATTTCTTTCTACGCCATTTAATGGACGCAGACGCAGCATCCAATACATTGTCATGGCGTTGGGTTGGCGGGTTACAAACCAAGGGAAAGCATTATCTGGCGCGTGCATCCAATATACGCAAATTCACTGAGGGAAGGTTCAATCCGCAGGGCCTGAACGAAAGTGCTGGCCCGTTGCCGGATGATTTTGCTTTTGACAAACCCGTGCCGCCCGAACCGCCGACGCCTCTGCCCCTGGGCAAAAAGGCGATGCTCCTCATCACCGAAGATGATTGTACAGCTGAGCAGTTGAACTTCGGCAGCAATGAAATTTGTTCCATCGCCACCTGGAATCTGAGTGACTTGCGATCTCCGCTCAAAATCGGCGATGCAGCATCAAGTTTCACCAGACATGCTCTTGCCGACGCAGCGCGCCGTGCCTGCGAAAAATTTGGCGGAAACGCGACATCTTTTGCAGGCGATAATGCAATCGAAAACATTGTAACGGCCGCATGTGATGCGGGCGCGGAATGCGTCATTGCTCCCTTTACGGCACAAGGCTGGGCACGCGCCCCGATGAGCCTACTGGCCGTCAAATGTGCGGAGCGAGATATCGCCTTTTGTGAAATTCATCGCGATTGGGACACACAGGCCTGGCCTCATGCCACCAAAGGGTTTTTCCCGTTCAAGGAAAAAATTCCTCAACTCATGCTCACTGCAGGATTTGATATCAAAGGCAAACGATAGGGCTTCCTGTCGACGCCCCTATCAAATTGCTTTCACGGCAAGGTCGGCCATTTTCAGGATCGCTTCGCGTGTGTCGGCAACGGCAATAAAGCGGGCGTTGTGGCAAAATTTAGCGCCTTTGACACCGCTTGCCTCTTCTAGTGCCGTATCCGTCAAACCGGCCCAGGCGGCGGGCAGATCAGCGCGCTGATCAAAGGTGTCATTTGACAGTTTGATGCCATTCAGCGTCCAGTCATCTCCACGCGGATTGACCACGAACAGCATGTGATCGGCCTCCGCCTCAACAAGTGCAGAGCGGTAGGGCATGCCCATGGGCAACTCCAGGATGGGCGATGCGCCTGCTTTGGCGATCGCGTCCAACACGATGCTCTTCGCGCGGGCTTTCGCTGCAAGGTTGCGGATAAAGGCCTCAATAAAACTGCGCGCAATGGGTAAAGCTGCAAGAAACGCGTCATGATCAGCCGTTGGCGAAGGGGCGTCGAATACAGGTTTCAGGCTTCCCAAAAGCGTAGGCAAAGATAAATTCGACAGCGGCCCTGCTACAGACGGTTCCATTGCGCCATTGTCGAGAAGATCGATCGGCAGCACAAACTTCGTGTCGAAAGTGGCATGGATTACCTCGATGTCATGCGCAGGCACATCTATGGCCGCTAGATAGGTCCGTCCATAATGAGCCCAGATCAAACCAAAGGAACTGAACGGTTGGCCGTCTTCACGGAGCGGACAGGGCCGCTGATGATGGTCAAAAATCTGCGCCTCGGCATCATAATCTCCCCCAACATCGAAGATGATCTTATCAGCCGAAGGCACGAGCCATTGCCGTTCGCGGCTGCGCTTCAGTTCGGCCTGAGGGAAAATGCGTGTGAGCACAACAGAAGACAGCAACTCGTCCGCATGAAAGCCGCCAGAATGGGTGACAAGATGGGTGATGGTCATGGAGTGCTCCGGGGGGCTTACAAATAAAAAATCAACCAACACGGTCGCTCATGGGTGTTTTCAATGGCCGTATTCACAGCGAATGGCAGCCAGATCAAGCATTTTGTTTAACTCAAACAAAAACGTTCTCACTGTGACGCTCCGTGAGCTCAACATACAAGGAACAATCCTTGATGCCGATCCGCTGCGCCGCAATTGACTGGATTGCACCAAAGTGGATGGATAGTTTCCGTGACTTTGCCCATTTTCTTCGCTAGTTAGCGAGGAAGACTGTGACGGCCAAAAGTTCCGTTTCGGCAAGATTCCAGTCCAAGCGGTGAGAGGTATCGGGTATGGCGCATGAGATACAATTGAAGCCGGAATTTTTGGTCAAGGATGAGGAAGGTTTGAGATCCTTGTTCCCGCAAACTCATTCCCTGGCCGTCAAGAAATGCCAAACCCGTCTCGATAAACATGCCATGGATTTCGTGGCTCGATCACCTTTCATATGCATCGGCACACAATCGCCGGATGGGTTGGCTGATGTCAGCCCCAGAGGTGATCCCTGTGGTTTTGTGAAAATCCTGGATGACAAAACACTACTGATCCCCGACCGGCCCGGAAACAATCGGCTGGACTCACAAGCAAATATTTTGGCCAATCCTGCAGTTGGATTGCTGTTCATGGTTCCAGGATTTGATGACACGATGCGTGTGAATGGCACAGCCAAAATAACCCGCGACCCGGATTTACTTGCCTTGATGGAGATGAAGGGTCGAGTGCCGGTGATTGCCATCGTTATCACCGTTGCCGAAGTGTTCATGCATTGCGCAAAAGCGTTTCGTCGCTCAAAGCTGTGGGATCCAAATCAGCTTCAGGATCGCAGCGAAATGCCATCTTTGCCCCAAATAATACTCGATCAGACCTCAGGCGCACCGGAGGATCCCGAGGCAATGAGGAAGATCGACGCTGACCTTGAGGACGAATATCGAAAGACGATGTATTAGAACGCCGGGGCTTTTTTGCCAGGACTGTCCCGCCAAGACTGTCTCAAGATGCCGCAAAAGCTCTGCCGGGTCAGCGGTCGCACCCGGTTATGATCCCGAATAACCATGAACCTTCGCGAGATATCGCAACATAGATCACCCAGTCCAAAGGCTTGATCGGCAAAAAGATCAACGCCGGTTTGGACCCGAATTGCAATTACGCACATTCAATAAATCAGCTTTTCAATGGAACAGGCGGAAAGCCGATATTCATTAGGCCAGCCAATGACGTAGGGGCAGCTTTCCCCCAACAAAAGTCAGACACAATTGACAATTGTAAACAAGAATCTTACGCTAAAACGATAATAAGGGAGAGATGCACTATGAATAAGTTCAGCCTGAAGAAGTCCTTCGGAGCGATAACTGTGGCGATGGCGGTGTCATCTCTTCTAGTCGTTCCCGGGATTGCGCAACAAACGACCGTCAACTTTCTGGGAACCAATTCGCCTGAATGGTACGCTCCCGTCATTGAATCCTTCGAGGTGGCACACCCAGACATCACGATCGCATACCAACAGGTACCGTTCAATGATTTGAATGCAGCAATCGAGTCCCGCGTCGGACAAGGTGACTCCAGCATTGATATATTCGAAGCGGATACGCCACGTGTTCCAGCATCGGCTGCGCGCGGACATCTCGCATCACTTGAAGATCGCCGTGCTGCAATCGAGGCAGCTGTTCCAAACCCGGTGGATATCGAACAGGTCAGCCACGAGGGTGAGATCTTCGCCTACCCGATGTGGTCCTCTACGCAGTTGCTCTTCTTCAACCGCGATCTTCTCAACAATGCTGGTGTCGAACTGCCTTCCGGCGCACCGGAAGACAGGCTCACATGGGCGCAGTTGCTTGAAAAAGCGAAAGCGGCGCAAGAAGGTGGCGCAGAGTGGGGCGTAATCGTTCAGCAGGTCGATCGCTACTATCAATTGCAGCCGCTGTTTGAATCAAATGGCGCGGGCCCAGGCCTTACTGGTGATGGATTGCTGGAACCAGATATTACCAATGACGGCTGGGTTTCAACGGCACAATGGTACCAGGACATTTTCGAAAATGGTATTGCACCACGCGGAATTGCGCCAAACCAGACCAATGCGTTGTTTACCAATGGCGAGCTTGCCTTTCTGGTCGGTGGCCCTTGGGTATTGGGCGGCTTTACCGGAACGGAAGGCTTGAACTTTGGCGTTGCACCACATCCTTACTTTGAAGGTGGCTCCAAGGTGACACCCACGGGTGCCTGGGCGTTGGGGATTAATCCAAGCGCAGCCAATAAAGAAGCTGCTCAAACGTTTGCCGAGTTTATCACTCTGACCGGCGATGGATCCTATCTCAGCATTTCCAAGGCGCCATTTCCGCCGACCAATGCCGAGGCTCGTTTAAGGTATATCGCTGACCTTTCTGATATGGTGGAGACCATAGGGCCGGTTGATAAAATCATTTCCCATGAGCTTGACGAAACAGCTGTTGGACGTCCGAGAACCATTGGCTTTGTTGCCTTCGAGACCATCATGAATCGCACTTTCAGCGACATTCGTAACGGCGCGAATGTTGAAGAGGCACTTGGTGAGGCTGAGACGCAGATCAGCCGTGCGCTCAGTCGTCTCTAAGTCGATCTGAAACCTGTCTTGCGCGGTCAAAGCACATTAAGAGTTTTGACCGCGCAATTCATTTTGCAACTTCGCTTCACAGGCGCAAGAAATAACAGGCAGTGATGAACGCGCGTAGCAGGCTTTTTGCCGCGATTCTCTTTCTCGGTCCAGCGCTTCTGGCCGTCATTCTGCTGCGTTTGTGGCCAGCAGTCAGCGCCGTTAATGATTCTTTGCTGGCCCCGCGGGCTGTCACCTACAGCCTGGAAAACTACTTCTTTATTCTGACCGACCCATCGTTCCAGAACAGTCTGGTCGTGACGCTGATCTATTCATTGATCGTCAATCCACTTCAGATCGCTATAGCGCTTGCATTGGCATTGCTGGTCAACGCCGCCATTCCTCTCATTGGTTTCTGGCGAACCCTCATACTGCTGCCTGTCGCCATTCCTCAAAGCGTGTCGGCTGTTGTCTGGGGTGTTGCGATGCGCCCCGATGGCCCATTGAATGCGGTACTCGTTGCGCTGGGTTTTGAAGAACAACGCTTTCTCACCTCACCGGATCAGTCGCTCGCATCGATCATTATTATCGTCAGTTGGATCGGCGTTGGCTACTGGATGATGTTCCTGCTGGCGGGTCTTCAGGATATCCCCAAGTCGCTATATGAGGCCGTCAAGATTGATGGCGCCAACCGCTTGCAGCAATTCTGGTATATAACGCTTCCCCAGTTGCGCCGACCGCTGACCTTTGTGCTTGTCGCGAATACCGTTGCCAATTTCCTGGTTTTCGCGCCGGTTCAGATTCTGACACAGGGCGGCCCGCAGGGCTCCACCAACCTCATCATGAACGAAATTTACACGCTGGCTTTTGTCTCTGGTGATCCGGCCAGCGCAGCGGCGGCCACGGTCATCCTGGTATCTGTCGTGCTTCTGGTGGTGATTTTGCAGTTCCGCATGATGAGCGCGCCAGAGGATGCGGATCGATGAGCTATGCCCGCGTCCTTCGCATGGCTCTGATTGTTGCCATCGCTCTTCTGTTTTTCCTGCCGCTTTGGTGGGTGGCCGTCAGTGGTATCCGGCCATCTGAGGAGGTTTTCCGGTTTTTGTCGCCCATCAGCGCGCGCACGCTTTGGCCTCAGGAGCTAACCTTTGAACACTTGGCCGAGTTATGGAATAGCGCCTTCCGCGTGGCCATATTCAACTCCATCTACGTGACATTGGTGACCGTGATTGTCGGCTTGGTCGTGTGTGCCACCGCAGCCTTTGCGCTTGCTGTTATCGATTTTCCGTTTCGCAATGCCGTGTTCATTATCATGGTGGTCAGTTTCCTGATCCCGTTTGATGCCATCGCTGTGCCGCTGTTTAACATCATGCGCGGCCTCGGCCTGCAGAACACCTATACCGGCCTCATTCTGCCGGGTATCGGAAATGGGCTTGCGGTCTTTTTGTTGCGGCAGTTTTTCCTGGGCATTCCCAAGGAACTGCGCGAGGCAGCTTTTGTCGACGGGATGGGTTGGTTCGGGATCTTTGCAAGGATCTACGTCCCGCTCTCAGGCCCGGCGCTGGTAAGCGCGGCGCTTATCCTGTTCGTCTTCCAGTGGCAGGCCTATCTCTGGCCTCTGCTGATCGCGCCAAATCCGGAATACAAGCTGGCCGCTGTAGCAATGGCGCAGCTATCCAACATCTACGACCAGAACTTCGGCCTGCTGTTCGCGGCGGCCCTCTTCATCGCGCTGGTTCCGATGGTGGTCCTGAGCGCATTGCAACGATTCTACACCGCCTCGGTCGCATCCAGTGGGAGTAAAGAATGAAACCTGCAGCCGATCATCACACAGACCCAAGTCAGGCGAACGCACAATGAGCCGTGTGACCCTTTCCAACATTCGCAAATCCTATGGATCAACGCAGGTTATCCATGGGGTTGATCTGGATATCGCCGAGGGAGAGTTTGTTGCGCTTGTCGGTCCGTCAGGCTGCGGCAAGTCCACATTGCTGCGCATGATTGCAGGTCTGGAACACATCACCGGCGGTGAGATCGAAATCGGCGGCAGGGTGGTCAATGGGCTTGATCCCAAACAACGCAACATCGCGATGGTGTTCCAGAACTATGCGCTCTATCCCCACATGACCGTCGAGCAGAACATCTCTCTCAATTTGCGCCTGTCGCGCATGAACAAGGTCGAGATCAAGCAGCGCGTGGCAAAGGCCGCCAAGCTGCTGGATATCGAAGACTATATGAGCCGGCGGCCCTCTCAGCTTTCCGGCGGGCAACGCCAACGGGTTGCGATGGGCCGTGCAATTGTCCGCGATCCGGCAGTCTTCCTGTTTGATGAACCGCTCTCCAATCTTGATGCCAAACTGCGCGTGCAGATGCGCGCGGAGATCAAGAACCTGCATCAAAGCGTCGGAACAACCTCTGTCTATGTCACCCATGATCAAATTGAGGCGATGACATTGGCTGACCGGATTGTCGTGCTGAATGCAGGCCGGATCGAGCAGATCGGGACGCCACTGGAGCTTTATGAAACACCAGCCAACCGCTTTGTGGCGGGCTTCATTGGATCGCCGCCCATGAACATGCTCAAGGCCACAATCTGCAAAGCACAAGCGGGAAGTCTTAGCGCGCAGATTGGCAGCCTTGGCACAATAGCGCTGCCTGAGACCTATGCGGTTTCACCCGGTATGGAGGTCGAATTGGGCATCCGTCCCGAACACTTGATTTTGACCGATGACGCGACCGGAATTCCGCTGACCGTAAACCAGGTTGAGCCGACCGGCGCGCTGACATTTCTCATGCTGGATTGCGCCGGACAAGAGATCGTCGCGAGTGTGAATGGTATGCTCCATCTGACACCAGGTGCGAGCGTACGCGTACGAGCCGATACAGCGCACATCCACCTGTTTTCACCGTCAGACGGTACACGGATCGCGCCGGAGTAACTGAGCGTAGTAAACTTTGGGCCATACCAGCCCGTTAACAAGCATCAAGGAGTGTAAATCGATGGCCCTGAGTGACGCGCAAAGACTGGACCTTCTCCAATCACCAAGGGGCAAAGTTCGCATGGTCCTGGACACGGACACATATAACGAAATCGATGATCAATTTGCGGTGGTGCAAGCGCTACTTTCACCAGAGCGACTGGATGTCCAGGCGATTTATGCCTGCCCATTTCACAATGAACGCTCCAATGGCCCTGGGCAGGGCATGGAGTTGAGTTATGAAGAAATCCTGCGCGTTTTGACGCGTATGGGCCACAGTTCTGACGGTTTCGCTTTTCGCGGTGTGACGGAATTTGTCGGCCCTGAAAAGAAGGCCCGTCATGCCGAAGCGGTCGACCATTTGATCAGTTTGGCGCGTGCATCTAGCACCCAGGATCCGCTTTATGTTGTTGCCATCGGTGCGATCAGCAACATTGCTTCTGCGCTTTTGTTGGCACCCGAAATTGCAGAATCCATTGTCGTCGTCTGGTTGGGTGGAAATGCGCCGCATTGGCCCAAGAGCTTCAACCAGCTTGCCTCATTTAATCTTCGCCAAGATGTCGGTGGCGCACAGGTCTTGCTCGATAGCGGGGTTCCCGTGATCTATGTCCCGGCTTCCGGCGTCACATCCCATTTACGCAGCAATGTCCCCGAGATTGAAAAATACGTCGAACCTCATGGCGAAATCGGTGCGTTCCTGGCTCAGCGGTTCAAGGAATACAGCACCGACCATAAGGGATGGTCGAAAGAGATTTGGGACATGGCGGCCATTGGCTGGCTTCTCAACGCGGACTGGGCCCCCAGCGAAATCAGGCCTGCACCTGTTATGGGTGACGACATGACATGGTTGAAAGCCGAGGGCCGCCACGCCATGCGCTATGTCGGCCATGTCAACCGCGATGCAATCCTGCGCGACTTCTTTGACAAACTGGAGGCCCATGCCGCGACGTAGCGGCAGATGGCGGCGGCCGCACGGCATAGAGGCCTTGGTGTGCTCAGTCAACCGCACCATCAGCCAAGCTGGCATGACCGGATCAGGCCAATGCTCTGAACAGCACACCTAACGTCACATCCGGCACTTTACCAATGCCGCAATAGTGTTGTGATTGACCAAGGTGGACGGGAACCCCGCCCGTGACGCAGATCAAAACCAGTTGAGCAGACAAAGCAACGACGCTAAGACTTGGGTTCAATGTCCCAGTAGGGCGGGAAGCGGAGGTTCGCTGCGTCAAGCGCCGAGGTCTGCTATGCGGACTTTTGAGACTTTCGCGGCAAGTGCGCAAATGTACGGCTCGGCGAACCGTTCAACAAACGGTCGCTTTTGACACCAAATTGAAAGTGGCTTTGGAAGATAATGAATTATGAGAACATGCCAAAGTATGGGCACCTTTCTCAATGTGGCTATGCGCCGTGCGCATGCGTTCCAGGCAGGGCCCATCCCGAGGTTGAGACCAAAAGGCTTGATCCGTGCGCTAGGCGGTGACACTATCGAACGGGTAAGAATTCTAGTTGGTTAAAGGGGTTCAACATGCGTTTTTTGTGCTTTGCGGCTGCAGTTTCTGCCACTCTGATTTTGTCTCCTGTGAATGCGCAGGACATCGATGGCGCTGTCGATCATCCGATGATTGACCGCTTCCCCGGATCTGACCTGCGGTGGCAAACCATTGAAACCTATCGGCCCTACCGTGTCGCGACCGGCCCGGTGACCGGCTATCGCGCTATAGACGACTGGATTGATACCGAAGGCCGCGTGACCCGTAGTTTCTACCGCTACGAGGGGGTTGATCGCGACTATGCAGAGATTTATCTGAATTATCTCAAGGCGTTTGAGGATGCCGGGTTTGAGATTGCGGCGAAGGGCATCTTTGACGACCGCAAGGGCGCGGCGGTTGGCTCGCGCCAATGGCTGGATGTGTATCTGCGTGAAAATCCATTTACGGCCCCCGGAGAGTCGGGAACCATGGCGTCAGGCACATCCTCCTCAGGCGGGGCTGGGTCTTTTGTCGCCAGCAAAGATCGCGCGGCTGGACAAGTGCATGTGGTTGTGACGGTTGAACAACATTCCGAAGATTACGTGGGAACGCTGATCGATATCATCGAGGTTGAGACCGCTGAGACAGGCCTTGTCAGCGTGGACCCTGAAGCGATCGGGCGTGATTTGCTGGAAAAAGGCCGGGTCGTTCTTGATGGAATCGAATTTGAATTCGACAGCGCTGTATTGCTTTCCAAATCAGACGAGGCCTTGCAAGCAGTCACTACACATTTGGCAGCCTTTCCAGACCAGCTATTTTATGTGGTGGGCCATACCGATGCCAAGGGCAGTCTTGGCTACAACACTGATCTGTCCAAGGCCCGCGCGACATCTGTTGTTGAGGCCTTGGTAAAGCGGTTTGACGTGGCGCTTGAGAGGGTCACGCCACATGGTGTCGGCCCCTTGGTGCCCGTTTTTGCCAACGGATCAGAGGAGGGGCGCGCGCGCAATCGTCGGGTTGAGCTGGTTGAACGCCCCTAGCGTTAGCATCACGGGGTCACTGTAGCTATCTGACTGAATCCATTGGGTATTTTCAATGGGTGGAAACTGAGCGTTCTTATCAATTCTGAAGAATCCATGGCATAGGAACGGCGCCTGAGCGCATAGCCGCGCGAACCTTCAGCGCGCGAACCTTCAGTCAGTCTGCGTCGGCTGGTCAACCGTAGGAGCGGTCAGCTTTGGTGTGGTGTCGAAGGCGGAAGGATCAGGCCGGTTACCGATAAGCGTTACCACGACAATCGCGACAACCATCAGACCGGTGATCAGCAGCGGCGCAAAACCAACGAGCATGGTTCGCTTGCCTTCTTTGCGCGCAAGAACCCCGGATATGGCAGCAATAAATGCGACGCCAAGTCCGTTCAACTGATAGCGCACCAGGACATCCAGACGGTTGAATCCGGTATCAATGTTGCGGGGGCCGTCAATCTACAGGGAAAAAAGAAAAGATACTGCAAACAAGCCCGCCCAAATGACGACCAGAATGACCGTTTCAAAATCCAAGCAATTGTTGAAGATTTTTTTTGAACTCTTCTGATAGCGGACTTCCATACATCACGCAGCATCGGTCACTACGGGCTCAAAGCGGTCGTCGCGGATGTTTCGAACGGCGGCTAGGGCTCCTTGCTGACTTTCGCTGCGGTTGACATGAAGGTCGGCTAAGGGCCGTTTCCCGAAGGTTAACGCAGTTCTTATGTCCGAAAATGCTGGCGCCGAATTATCAAAGCGATGATGAAGCAATAAAAGTCGCATAGGCAAAACCGGCCTGACATCAGCATTACCAACCCTTTCCCAAACATACGCATCCCTTGATCTAGTCGTGTTCGACTGCGGTCTCAAATCTCGAAAGTCAGGGCCGTAGAAATGGTGTCACACAGCTCGGCAATTTTGGCTTGCGTTGCGCGCAGGCCCGTCCGATAGGGTGATATGTTCAAAAACCGCGCCATTGTCTTTATTCTCATAACGCTGATGATCGATGCCATCGGCATCGGTATCGTATTCCCCATCATGCCGGACCTGATGGATCGTGTGGGTGCGGGTGACACCGGACAGGGCGCGCTCTGGGGTGGGCTGCTGATGGCGGCCTATTCGGGCGCATTGTTCCTGTGTGGGCCAATTGTCGGGAGTATTTCGGACGCGGTTGGCCGCAGGCCAATCTTGATTGCGGCGCTTGTCATGCTGGCATTGGACTATGTTATCATGGCCTTGGCGGATAGTTTTTGGCTGCTGCTTCTCGGACGAACACTCGCCGGCCTTGCAGGCGCGACTTATATCACCGCCACGGCCTACATCGCTGACATTTCCGAGCCTGAGAAGAAAGCTGCAAATTTTGGCCTGATCGGCGCGGCATTCGGGATTGGATTTGTTCTTGGTCCTGCTGTCGGTGGACTTGCTGCCGAAATCAGCATTGCAGCGCCGTTCTGGATCGCAGCGGCCTTGTCGGCCGGCAACGCATTATTCGGGTATTTCGTATTGCCCGAGAGCTTGACGCCTGACAAACGGCGTGCCTTCGGCAAGCGCGATCTCAACCCATTCAAATCCATGTTCGATGCATTCCGCATGCCGGGGCTTGCTGTCCCGCTTTTATGCATTTTCATCTTCGAATTCGCCAATATGGTCTACCCGACTCTTTGGGCTTTTTGGACCCGCGAAGTGTTTGACTGGCCGACGCTTTACATCGGGCTGTCGCTTGCTGCCTACGGCCTGCTGCTGGCGCTGGTTCAAGGTGGGCTGATGCCGGTCTTCATCAGATGGATCGGGGATTTTCGCACTTTGCTGCTGGGCATGATTTCGGCACTGATCGGGATGATCGGTTTTGGGTTTACCGGAACGGTGACGGCTCTGGTCGTTTTTCTTCTGCTCGCTGCTTTATCGGACCTCGTGCCTGCGCTTATGACGGCCATGGCGTCGAACCAGGCGGATGAAGATCGTCAGGGCGTCGTGCAGGGTGTTATTGCCTCGCTGTCATCCGTCGCCGCGATCCTGTCGCCCCTGGCAATGACTGCACTGTTTCAGGCCTCCGTCGATGGCGAAGGTGTCTATTTTCCGGGCGCACCTTTTCTGATCTCTGCCATTCTGGTTCTCGCGATGATGCCCCTGGTGCTCCGGCTGCGGGGGCACGCCTCCGTCTGAAGATCGACGTGGACAACAACCTCTTCTCTGGCCAATGCTTCGTGGGAAAAGATGCTGCTTCGCTGAGCGATGTCCTCAATATTGGTGAGCTTGGTTCGCACAGGGACGCCCAGCTTTATAAGGTGTTGCTGACGACATGTCCGACAAGGTTGCCGTCGAGCGTATAGCTCTGACCGGCAGCCCAACCTTTTTCACCAAGAGTTTCCCGCACCTGATCGCTGCTGACGTGTTTGTCACGAGACTTCTTGTTGCAGGTAACGATCATCACTTCCTGCTTGTGCCCGGAATTCTTGGCGAGCCAGTTCCGCAGCTCCTGCTCTGATGAGACCTTTATCCGCTTCAGTTTTGGTATGATCATGTCATGCAATCCTGTGGGATCCGCCATTCTTCGTAGGATGAAGCTGCCATTGCTTGCTTTTGATTGTCCAGCCCAAAAATTCAACGGCAGCCTTGGATGGATCCAAATCGATAGTTCAGCTAACGGATGCCATGGCCGCACCTATGTCTGCCGAGCGCTTTTTGCGGCGAATGTCAGAACGATGAAACCCGCAACCAGAAATACGATCAGAGCGTCGCGGTTACGATAATGGTTTTTGCCAAATAAAATGTATGTGGCGCTGCTGATAAATGTGGAGGAGCTTCCATGGTCGTCTTGCCATGATGACTTCGGTGGGTTTTGCCCAGCAAAGAGGAAGGGAACGCAAAACGGGATATGGTTATGGGGGGAAACTGCATCATCAAAGGCTGCATGTGTTGGCATTTTCTGTTTGAATGCCTGTTTGATTGTATTTTGATGCCATGTTCTCAAGAAACTTTTCTGATAAAACTCGCTGAGGCTGTGTGGCGCTGGCGCTCGGGGAGAGAGCCAGCTATTTCTAAAATTATCCTTCTCTATTTGGCCGCGGCATATCGTCGGGCGCACAGGCGGCCTGGCCTCTCGGAGTTTTAAGACACGTGCCGTTTACTTGTTCTCAACGCTGCGCATCGTTGAAGCTACAGCCAGAATTTTCTGATTCTCCTTCGCATGCGCTTAAAGCCTATTTGGGTGGAGGGCCGGGGCGATCACCATTTTGACCCGGTGCATTATTCTGCGCTATGATCATTGCATTGTCGGATTGAAATATATTGTCAGCAAAAGCGCTGGTCGCAATTGTTAAAGAAAAAAGCGAGGCTGCTGCAGCTACGATGATTAGTGGATATCTGCTCATGACCGAGCGATAATCGTTTCTGAATTTCTTTTCATTTCAAAAATCCTTTCAACCAGTTTTTGAAGACACCCCTTACTGCCTGTCCATCGTGAGCCGAATTTGTAGAAAGTATGGCGGTAAGAAGTTGAAGCACGCTCTGATGAGCGCCGTATTTTTTGCTGAAAGTACTTTCGCCGTGATGTTATTGCTGGGGAATTTGGCTATGAGCATAACCAACATCGCAGATGTTCTTATTTCCCGTCACGCAGGCTAACATCATTAGCGCCGCCATCTTCAAATGTCGGTTGTCGACGGGAAAGTATCGAAAAAATAGGAACTCACTTTTTAAAAGATTTCATCCAACGATCGTATTAGCCATCATAAGAATAACCGATGCCATAGACAGAACGGATGGTATCCCAGTCAGAAACCCGTTTCATTTTGATGCGAATATTTTTGATGTGACTATCGATTGAGCGGTCAATCACCTCGCTGTCGTCGGGGTAGGCAAGCTCCAATAGCTGTGAACGGGAATATACTCTGCCGGGTTTAGCATGCAATATCTCAAGTAACATAAACTCCCGTCTTGTCAGGTCGATATTCACACCGTCAAAGGTTGCGATCCAACGCTCCGCATCAACGATTAAGCCCTTGTTGCTCTCGTTAGATTTTTCAGATTGATTTGAGGTGCGGCGAAGCACAGCCTTCACACGCGCTACAAGTTCCCTTGGTGAAAAAGGCTTGCATAGATAATCGTCCGCGCCCATTTCCAAGCCAACTAGGCGGTCAATTTCTTCCACTTTTGCAGTCACCATTATAATGGGAACTTTGCTGGTCTTGCGAACTTCCTGACAAACGGTCAATCCATCCACTTCAGGCAGCATTAGATCAAGAATAACCAAATCGAATGCACCATTCAAAATCGTTGTGACTGCGTCCAGCCCACTGGAAAGAAGTGCTACTTCCAATGCTGCCTGTGTTAGATATTCCTCGACCACTTTTGCCAAGACTAATTCGTCTTCAACAATCAGAATTTTTTTTGACGTATAGTCGGACATGACCATCAAATTCACCTCGGTAGGATAAGGGAGATCTTTAAACCACCCAATTTAGACGGCTGGGCTTCAATCTTGCCGCCGTGAGCGCAGATGATTGATTCACAAATTGGAAGCCCTAATCCAGAACCGCCCGACTCGCGAGATCGGGACTGTTCAACACGATAAAATCTTTTGAAAAGGTGCTGAATTGATTCTGCTGGCGGACTTGGTGCGGAATCCTCAATTACAATAGAAATTTCAGAACTTGTTTCCTTCGCTTCAATATGAACTATGCCGTTGGAGCTGGTGTAACGTTTGCTATTCTCTAGGAGATTGTCAAACACTTGGCGAAGTCGAAAACGATCACAATTTAGCACCAGGTCCGATTCAACTTCCAAGCTGATTTCGATGTCTGCAGACTTAAAACCAGCACTGGCGCCGGAGACCGCTTCTTTAATGACAATCGCTACCTGAACCTTTTCAAGACTAAGAGAAATTTTGCCTTCGCGTGTTCTTGAGAGCGTATTGATATCGCCGACAAGTGAAGACAGGCGCATCACCGAAGAGTGCAAACTTTTCAGCCGTAGAGCGGTCGGTTGTCTAATACCATCTTGCAAAGCCTCGATTTCAGCTCGCAGGATTGCTAGTGGGGTCTGCAATTCATGCGATGTATCTGTAATCCATTTACGCTCGGCTTGTTCAGAGGCAGCTAGGCTATTTGCTAGAATATTGTAGTCGTCCATCAACCGTCCCAATTCGTCGTGACGGCGATGGGAAATAAGGTTGGTGAAATCACCGGAAGCCAATCGGCTGCTTCCGTCAGTCAACTCCCTAATTGGCGCAAGAAACTGGCGGGCGAGTATCAAAGCCACTGCAAGTGACAGAGCTAGGGCCATAAGAGATACTATCAGCAATGATCTATACTGACTTTCTATAAATAGATCATCAGATTCCATACGGTCACCAATTGGCGCCGATAGACTGATCCATCCGATTGGTTCGGCAGTTGATGACCGTTCAGGAAGATAGATTGCGCGTGTAACCATTTGCCTGCCGAGTTGCGAAGACCCCGCTAGAACCTCACCATTTCGATCGAGCAATCCAACACGCTCTATTAGATGTGGCGGCACGGTTCTATTTGGTGGCGGCGGAGGAGGAGCCCCCTCACGTCTTAAGCGATCCGGCGGCACCCTCAACCGCCGCTGATTTTCTATAGGAGGCAAGGCACCAACGGTATAATTCTGTACAACGAACGCGAACCAATTCTGTTCGGTATTCACCAACTCGGGCCAACCTTGTGCGTTCAAATCATATGATTTGGTCAGGGCAATTTCCAGATCGTCGAAGCGATTGATTTCGGCTTGCAGCAAATACTTGGCGAACCCGTCCCGCATACTAAGCGCTAAGAGGCTGGCCATCATTGCCACGATTATCATTGTCGTCAGTGAAATGGTTACAAATATTTTTTTTGTAAGAGATAATCGTTTCCAGAGCATCGCGTTCTTATCAAGCGTAATTGTGGAGGGAAAATGGAGGTGCCTACGGTTCAGTTCGTCCGCTCTTCGAAGAGGCCAAAGAATTGAGCAATTGCCTTGATCCGACTGCCAGGTGACAGACTAGCTGCCCGACCTCAAAATGCTTCTTTTTTAGCACTTCGCCTTCAAGGGCACGGTACATTTCCTTATGCTCATCCCATATCCGCTGACCGTCAAGCGGACTGTGATTGGCCCTTCTTCGATATTCATGAATTGGAACCCATGGTATCCGGGGAAGGGTGCGGGTGTCGCGGTCTCTCTGGCCATACCGATAGCGTTTAGCGACAGGACAATCGGATAGCCCCAAAGCGTGCTGGAGACCATCGTTCCGATAAATGAATCCTCAAGCTAGAATAGCGTTTCCATTTGCTGCCTTTCTCGCGGCGCTCTGCCCTGTGCAGACCGGTCAAAGTGGTGGGTATGTTGTTTTTGCGCAGTCACCACAATGGCCGCGCATCGGCGGCCCTTGTGGTGACTACTCCGCCCGCTCATTTGTGAGATCGTCACAGGCGTAAGGCTGATAGGCGTCCGATGTCAGCACGACTTCGTCTGATCCCTCGAAGGGCGTTTCGAGATAGAGAGGATCATTAAACGCATAGTCCCGCGTCAGAACGGTGCCATCGTCGTTCAGCGTGAACCGTTCGGTCACTGTCAGTTCGGCACTATTTTTGACCGATTGCGGACCGCCGCGGCCCTCGGGGCGTGGGGGGCGATCAGTCTCTTCCGCGCCGTCGGTCACAAGCCCTGCGCGGCCACCGACCGGCGCCATGATCCAGCCTTCATCAAAACCGATCGTTGTCACAACCAAGGTATCGCCTTCCCATGCGCCGGTAGAAAACCCGGCACGGCTGGGTGTGAAATCTGCAGGCATGTCGCTGCCATCTAGATGGATCGTGCGCACCAAATCCATAAAGCCATAGGTCAGCGTGATTTCGGTGTCTGACTGCGCGATAGCATTCACCATCCCGTTAAACACCCAATCCATTGCGATATTTGTCGCCAGACAATTGAACCGCGGGTTTTCGTCCGCGCTGGCGTCGGCCACCGCAGCCAAGCCGGCTTCGGTCTGGGTCACGGTTGGCCGTTCGCCGCTACGTTGCTGCGGTTCTGCCATCGCCCAGTTACCGTCAATATTGGGTGTGCCATCTGTCCGTACGATCTGGCGTTCCACAACATCGATCGTGCCGTCATCGCCAAAGGTGCTGTCGCGGTCCGCTGTCACACCATTTGCAAAGGTGATGTCGGTCATTTGACAGGTTGTCGGGTCGTCGCGGTCGGGGGAGCCGTTGATGGTAATCTCGCTCCCGATCTCAAACATCTCTTCGGTCCAGCCGCTGCGCTTCATAGCCGATCCGGACTCCATTGCGCAGCGCATGTTTGTTACATCGCCCGCATCATCGGTCACATCAAAATAGACATATGCGTGCGGGTTCACGAGCCTGATCCGCGTGATGGTCCCCGTCACTTCATATGTTTGGCTCATGTCAAACTGACCGCTAACGCCATGGTGGGCAATTGATGCCATTGGAAAGATCGTAAGTGTTGCAGCAAGTGCAAAGGTTCGTAGTTGTGCCATTTGATCAACTCCTTATTTGAATGCCAAGGAAATCGCGCTTTGGCTCTCCACAAGCGCCCAACGCATGACTTCCACCTTGTTTGATTTATTTTTCCTGAGCGCCGTCGACACCACTCAAACTGTCATCTCTGTTGGTCGCTACGGAGTTTCCGCGTGCCGCGCACTATGCTGAGTGCTCCCATTATGTGAACTCAAAAAACCGCACTGCGTCCATGAAGCTGATACGGGACAACCAGTACGAATGTCAGATGCAACAATGGAGGGAGTATGATGTTTTTATGGTGCGACATTACAAATTGGTAACTTACTATTTCGCCGATGATACATTCGCATCATGGGTCACCAGGCCAAGTATTTGATTTCACTGAACAGTTGAAGCCGTCCGCTGAACTGACCTCTGCGCCTTATCTATTTTGCGTTGCACTCTATGCCAGCTTTCTGGTCAAGCAATTTAGAGGTCAAACGTTTCCGTATAAACAAGAAGCGCTCTAGCCCCAGCGTAATAAGCCGGTGCTGGCAGAGCCTGCATAAAACAGTTGCAGCGCCAAAAAAGCCCAACATTTGTCTATTATTGCTCAGCCGGAAAATGGAGTTGCGGAGGTTCGAACTACTTGCAGTTGTCGGTGCCCGGAAAACCCTGAAATTGCGGCATAGCTTGGAAGTATCCAACAGCGGCCTTTATGTCGATCCAAATCGACTTTTCAGCTAACGGATGCCATGGCCGAACCTATGTCTGCCGAGCGCTTTTTGCGGCAAATGTCAAAACGATGAAGCCGGCAACCAGAAAGACGATCAGGGCGCTGATGCCGATGCGCTGGGATTGCGAGATGAAGGTCAGCAAACCAACGGCCAGGGGTCCTGCAAAACTGGTGACTTTGCCGACCATGGCATACAGCCCGTAGGCGCCAGTGCGTTCATGCGGTTGCGTGATTTCTGCAAGATAGGTGCGGCTTGCTGATTGCAGCGGACCTGCGGCAGCGCCGATAACCCCGCCGATCAGATAGTAGCTTAATTCGGCAATGCTGGTGGACACCGGCACCACAAACAAAATGGCAGTTTTTTCAACGGACAGAATGGCAATTGAGGCCAGGATGAGAATGATGATGCTGCCTTTAATGACGGCAATGGATCCAAGGCGATCATTCAGGCGTCCACCGATCAAAGCGCCGACAACGCCGGTAATGGTCAGGAAAATGCCAAAAATACCAAGCTTGGTCGTATCCCAGCCAAACACGCTTTGGGCATAAATGCCCCCAAAGGCAAAAAGGGCAATCAATCCATCCACATACAGCATATGGGCCAGAAGATAGAGAAACAGCGGCCTGTCCTGTCGTGCGCGTTTCACCCGTGTGATGAGATCGCTGACGCCCTGCCGGGCGGCTTTGGCAAAAGACATGCTTTGCCGCTTGGCACTGTCCGGAGTGAACAGAAACAACGGCAACACGAACACAAGATACCACAGGGCCGTCAACGGGCCTGTCGCACGGGTGCCTTCTGCTTCAACCGGGTCGAGGCCGAACAGCGGCACCATGCCCAACAGTGTTTTGCCGCTCTCAGGCGAGGCCACCAGAAAGCCCAGCATGATGACGAGAGACACCAGACCACCTGCATAGCCAATGGCCCATCCAGTTCCGGACAGACGTCCCAGGCGTTCCGGCGGTACCAGATCCGGCATCATGGCATTGGTGAAAACAGTGGAAAATTCCGCGCCTATGGTCACCAGAATATAGGCTCCCAGCACCAGGAAAATGGCGGCCGTGTGAGAGCCGCCAGGTGCCAAAGGTTCAGAGAACCACAGCAAGAGTGCACCAATCATCAGCAGCACTGAAAAGCTGGCAATCCAGGGTTTGCGGCGACCCGTTATGTCTGCAATCGATCCCAGCAAAGGCGACAGAACCGCAATCAGAATCCCGGCGGTCGCGGTGGCATATCCCCAATAGGCCTGCCCCGCGACACCATCCTCCATGAACCTGCCGGCAAAGTAGGGTGCGAAGATAAAGGTGGTGATCAATGTAAAGACCGGCTGTGTTGCCCAGTCAAACATCAGCCAGCCGAAAATTCCCCGCCTGGACACGGTCATAAAAATCTCCTGATAGGCGTCTGGCCGGTCTGGCCGGTCTGGCCGATTTGGCCGGTTAGCCCAAAGGGTTGATCAGCTTCCTGCCAGATCCGATAGCAGCCCGGCAGCAACAGCGAGTTTGGAAACGGTCAGTGTGCCGCTCTCAACAACGCCTTCGACGGCCTGGCTGGTTCGCTCGACTCCAGCTCCCTGATCTGCAATCCAGACAGCAATGTCAACCTTGTTGGCGGGGCTGGCTGTCAGCACATCGGATGTAATGGCCCGGTGGGCTTCTCCCAGAACCTGTCGCGCACGCTGCACGGCAAGACCATCGAAATAATCAGAGATCGGAATACCCTGCGCCAAAGCGTCCAGACGTCCCAGTTTGAACAGGCCGGCAACCTCCAGATAGGCTTCCGCAGCTTCCTGTAGCGAGCGTTTGCTGTTTTGCGCAATCAGAACGATATCCGGCAACATGGCTTCCAGCGACAAGCCTGCAATGCGTTCGGCCAGAACTGCGGGAACACCGCCTTCCACAAAGCGCGCCGTGGCATCGGCCACCCGGTTTTTCAGATAATCCGGCAGATATGGCGTAAGCGCACCGCGCAAAGTGCTGATGCCAGTCGCGAAATTCTCCACCACACCGGCAATGCCCTGGTTCATATCCGCGTTTTTCAGGAACCAGATGATCCGTCCGATCAGCAACTCGCGCACTTGCGCATATAATTCGAGCTGCAACTGGCCATCAACCTTTGTGTCCAGACCATCGATCGCCGCATTCAATTCGGTCAATCCGAAACTGTCGCGAACGATAGCGAAGGCGCGAGTGATTTCAGCAGGGGCGGCGCCGCTTTGATCTGCCACCCGTGTCAAAATCGTTGCACCGCCGCGATTGATGAGAGAGTTGGCCAGCATGGTGGCGATGATTTCCCGCCGCAACCTGTGCGCTGAAATCTCGTCCACATAAGACTTGGCCATTTTCTTTGGAAAATAGCGGAACAACTCTTTGGCAAGATACGGATCATCCGGCACATCCGAGGCCAGAAGATCATCAAACAGCACAATTTTGGCATAGGCCAGCAGCACGGCAATTTCGGGCCGCGACAGGGGCTCGCCACTCGATAGTTTTTCGTTCATGGCGGCATCATCGGGCAGCAGTTCCACCACCCGGTCAAGCAACCCGCGATCTTCAAGCTGGTCCATCAACCGCGCCTGGAAGCCAAAATCATCCATGCCTTCACGTTCGGTCAAAGACAGTGACAGGGTCTGGAAGTAATTGTTACGCAGCACCAGATCGGCCACTTCATCAGTCATGGAGGCAAGAAAGCGATTGCGCTTTTTCAGATCAATCTTTTCGCTGCGCACGGCGGCGCCCAGCGCGATCTTGATATTCACTTCCATATCGGAGGAATTCACACCGGCCGAATTGTCAATCGCATCTGTGTTGACCCGACCACCGCACCGATCATATTCAATGCGGGCTCTTTGGGTCACGCCCAGATTTGCGCCTTCCCCAATGGATTTCGCCCGGACCTCAGGTGCCGTAATGCGAATGGCATCATTTGCCTTGTCACCGGCATCCGCATCGGTTTCTGTCGTAGCGCGGATATAAGTACCAATGCCGCCGAACCACAGAAGGTCGGTATCCAGTTTCAAAATGGCTGTCAGAATGTCATTGGGTGCTGCCTTGTCGGCAGACAGGCCCAGAAGCTTCTTGATCGGGGCTGACAGGGGAATGGATTTGGCGCTGCGCGAGAACACACCACCGCCCTTGGAAATGAGTTTTGTATTGTAATCCTGCCAAGAGGACCGGCCCATATCAAACAGCCGTTTGCGCTCTTCCCAGGTACTGGCCGGATCGGGGTCAGGATCAATGAAAATGTCCCGGTGATCGAAAGCCGCCACCAGTTTCGTTGCCTTGGACAGCAGCATGCCGTTGCCGAACACATCACCCGACATATCGCCGACACCGCAGGCGGTGAAGGGTTCTGTCTGAATATCCCGGTTCAATTCGCGGAAATGGCGCTTGACCGCTTCCCAGCCACCACGGGCGGTAATGCCCATTTTCTTGTGGTCATAGCCAACTGATCCGCCGGATGCGAAAGCATCGCCGAGCCAGAAATCATGCGCTTCGGAAATGCCATTGGCTGTATCGGAAAACGTGGCTGTTCCCTTATCAGCAGCCACAACCAGATAGGGATCATCCGGCTCAAGGCGCAGCACATCCTTGGGCGGCACCACCTTGTCGCCATCCAGATTGTCGGTGATATCCAGAAGACTGCTGATGAAAATCTTGTAGGCATCGCGGCCTGCTTCAAACCAGGCCTCGCGTCCAGCAGCCGGATCAGGCAGTTGTTTTGGATAGAAACCACCCTTGGAGCCAACGGGCACGATAACCGCGTTCTTGACCTGTTGCGCTTTCACCAGCCCCAGAACTTCTGTGCGGAAATCCTGTGCCCGGTCAGACCAGCGCAACCCGCCGCGCGCAACTTTGCCAAAGCGCAAATGCACGCCTTCGACATCAGGGCTATAGACGAAAATTTCCCGGAAAGGACGCGGCGCAGGCAGCTCCTCTACCTGACGGGAGTCGATTTTCAGGGAGATGACGCGCCCGGGCTGGCCGTCTTCATCCACTTGATAAAAATTCGTTCTTACGCTGCTTTTGATGACATTTGCAAAACGCCGCAAAATTCGGTCATCATCCAGACTGACCACATCATCCAGCGCTGTGACGAACCGATTAAAACAGGCCTCTTCCGTTGCCGGATCGGCATTGGCAGGGTCAAAGCGCGCATGAAACAGTGTCACCAGTTCACTGGCAATCGCACTGTAGCGGTTCAGGGTGGACCACATGTAATCCTGCGAGAACGGAATGCCCGCCTGGCGCAGATAGCGTGAGACAGCGCGTAACAACGCAATGTCGCGCCACGCCAGCCCACCATTCAAAATCAGCGCATTATAGCCGTCATTTTCTGCCCGGCCTTGCCATATGGCCAGAAAGCAATCGGTCAGCTTTGTGCCCAATGCCGATATATCCACCGCACCGGAATTGGCCTGCAGTGTCATGTCATAAAGAAAGACAGATGGGTTGTCCGTCGGTGTGATCTGATAGGTTCGTTCATTGAGCGCGGCAAAGTCCATATTTTCCAGCAAGGGGACGCGCTTCGACAATGGCAGGGCTTGCCCGGCCGCATAGACTTTGAGGCTGACACGATCATCTGGCATGTCGGCATGCCGGCCGAAGGAAATTGAGATGTCCTCTCCCTCGCCCATCGCATCAAGCCGTCTGATATCATCAACAGCCTGTGCGCCGGAAAACGCATCCTGATAAGCAACGGGGAAGGCCCCTTCATAAATGCCAGCGCTTGAAGAGCCAAGAGCGGCGCTCAGACCATCATCCCAAGTGCGCACAATATCGCTGATCTGTGCCTCAAGCTCCGCCTGATCGAGTTTCGGTGTTTCGCCTTCTGAGCGTCCGATAATGAAGTGGACGCGGGCCATATTGCCTTCCGGGAAGGCAGGATAATAGGCGGAGAGGCGGCCCTGATAGACTGTTTTCAGATAATCGCCGATGCGTGTGCGCACCGTGGAATTATAGCGATCACGCGGCACATAGACCAGAACCGAGACAAAGCGGTCAAACTTGTCGAGCCGGGACAGAACACGCAGGCGCGGCCGTTCATCCAACTGGCGAATTTTGTCAGCAAATTCGGACAGGGTGTCCAGATCAACCTGGAACAATTCATCGCGTGGATAGCTTTCTGCTACGTTCAACAGGGCCTTGCCAGCATGGCTGTCCTTGTCGAATTCGGAGTTTTCCAGCAGCATTTCAACTTTTGTGCGCAACATCGGTATTTGCTTCACAGAGCGCGTATAGGCGGTGGAGGTGAACAGGCCGACAATGCGCAACTCGCCTGACAGTTTGCCATTATCGTCAAAGGTTTTGACGCCCACATAATCCATATAGGTCGAGCGGTGGACCCGGGATTTAACGTTGGCTTTGGTAATGATCAGCGGTTCCGGCGCCATGAAGAATTCGCGGATTTCCGGCGTCATCGTCACAAGCTCACGGCCACGGCGCAGCACGTGCACATTTGGATCGCGCAAGATGCCAAGGCCGCCATCATTGTTGCGTTTCAGCGTGCCGCGTTTCGGGCCACCGGAAAATGAATAATTACGCATGCCAAGGAAGGTGAAATTCTGATCCACCAGCCACTGCAGGAAGGCAACCGCCTCATTGATTTCGTCTGTCGGGAGCGGTGGCGGATTGGTTTTGTAATTCAGGATGGTTTCTTCGAGGCGCAGCAGCATGGACTTCCAGTCCCGCACGGCCATGCGCACATCTTTCAGCATCAAATGAAGGTTTGTCTCCAGCGCGTCCTTTGCATCGGGATCGGCAAAAGCATCAATCTCGATATGAATCACACTTTCGCGAATTGCACGGGCCTGCGGGCTTTTCTTGTGATGGGCTTTCAGCCCTTCCAGTGCGCCCTTTTTGTCGCGTGTGACAGACATTACCGGGTGCAAAACAAGCGCAATATCAGCGCCTGCCTTTTGCAACTCGGACATGACGCTGTCGAACAGAAACGGCATATTGTCATTGACGACCTGGACGCTCAGACCCTCTGGCCGTGCCTTGGACGGCTGAATCGAGACAACTGCTGTTTCTGGCTTTCGGCGCAATAATTGATCATGCGCATCGCGGGCAATCGCAACAAGCGCATCGTTGGGGAAGGCTGCAATATCTTCCGAAGCTGCATTTTCAAACAACAGTCCGGCAAAATCCGCGAGCGGCTTTTCTTTGCTTTTCGTGAAGGCGGATTTGACAGTTCGAATGATGCTGTCACGAGTCTTGTCTTTGGCCAGTGTCATCATGGCTCCCCAATTTGCGCTTCCCGGAATCCATCTGAAATGCATCTCAGATCGGACTGTGTAATGCAATGTCTGCGATTACCTCGCATTGTTTTGTAAACAGCCTATCGTGAAAGATGAGTGAACGCGAGTGTTTGCAAGCCCAGATGAGAACAGAAAGCTCAATAACATGGCTGTGTCGCATGCTATGCAATTTTAGACTGTGTGCCGCCCGCCATCTCGCCAGTCTGGCATCTCGTCACTCTGCCTTGTCACAGCAATGCGGAAGAGGATATGTAGACCATCCAACATTAGAAAGTCTCCCTTGGAACTCGTTATCTCAATCGTATTGCCGGTCTTTGGTCTGATCGGTCTTGGCTGGCTGTCGGCTCACAGTGGCTATCTGAAAATGGCAACCGGCGATGGACTGATTGATTTTGTCTTTCGCATTGGCATTCCCTTGCTGATCTTTCGCACCATTGCCTCTGCAGATTTTACCGGCGTGCAACCCTGGAGCCTCTGGGCAAGTTACTTTTCGGGTGTTCTAATTGCGTGGGTGCTTGGGACGCTGGTCATTCGCCGTGTGTTTAAGCGCGATGCTCGTGCAGGTGTTGTCGGCGGTGTCTCATCGGCCTTTTCCAACACGGTTCTCATTGGCATTCCCCTGATATTGCGGGCTTATGACGATGAAGGTGCCGCCGCGATTTTCCTTCTGATCTCAATTCATCTGCCATTGATGATGCTGACCTGCACACTGTTGCAGCAGCGTGCCATGCGGTTGGATGGTTTGTTGGACACAGAGACGGGCATTGCAGAGACTTTGAAAGTTGTGGTGCTGGGTCTTGTCAAAAATCCAATCATCGTGGGCATTGTCGCAGGGGGAATATGGTATCTGCTTGGTCTGCCGCTCACTGGCCTGCCCAAAACCCTGATCGGTTATCTGGCCGATGTGGCCGGAGCACTGGCCCTGTTTGCCATGGGCATGCAGCTCCGGCGCTACGAGGTTTCTGGCAACGTGCTGCCAGCTATTTATCTGTCGATCATCAAATTGAGCGTGATGCCTGCCATCGTTCTGGTGGCCGCGCTTTACATCTTTCCGCTGCCGCCGCTGTGGGTGAAAGCGATGGTCGTAACCGCCGCATGCCCTGTCGGGGTCAATACTTTGTTGATCGCAGATTACTTCAAGACAGGTCAGGCGCTGGCCTCCAACACCATCACGATTTCGACGGGCCTCAGTGTGGGAACCATGGCGCTGTGGCTCTATATTGTTGAGCTTGTGGTTTGAGGTTTTCAAGGCAGGTTTTCCGACAACACCAAAGCGACTGTTGCACCGAATCTCAGGCTGACATATCTCATGAGACATGAAAATTCTTGCTATTTCCGGCAGCGGGCGAGCGGCCTCGACCAACACCTCTATGCTTCGGGCATTGTCGGCAGTCGCAGGGGCAAATGATCAAATTATTGTGTTTGATCGCATCAGCGATTTGCCAGTCTTTTCTCCGGATTTGGAAGCCGTGGTATTGCCGGATCCGGTCCAGAATTTTGCAGATTTCATTCGCGATAGTGATGGCATAATCATAGCGAGCCCTGAATATGTCAGGGCCATCCCGGGCGGGCTGAAAAACGCCATCGACTGGCTGGTGTCGCGCGATGAAATCATTGGAAAGCCAATTGCTCTCATGCATGCCTCTCATCGGGGCGACGACATGCTCGAACAACTCCGGTTAGTTCTGTCCACCGTCAGCACACGCTTTTCTGCTGACATCTTTCTGCGGTTCGACCTCATGAAGCGGTCACCTGAAGAGGTATTGAATCTTCTTCAATTGCCGCAGAACAGACGGGCGATGGCGGATTTTCTGGGTGAATTCATGGGATTTTGTCGGCCGTAACCGCCCACTATGATGAAATTCGTGCGGGTAGACATGGCATAGACACGGCAAGCGCCGTACTATTTTGAGCAATTCACAAACTCATCTGCCCTTTTTCAGTGACCGCTCGCGCAAAATAATAAAAATCCCACCACCCACGATGAGCAGGACACCGGGGAACAACCGGTCAAACGGTGTTTCTGAAAAGAAAAGCCATCCCAGACAAAATGAGAAGGGTATGGCGAAATATTCAAACGGAGAGAGGCTGCTGGGCTCTGCTGATCTATAGGCGGAAATCATACAAAAGGCAGCGATGCTTCCAGCTATGCCCATGACGCCCAACCACAACCAATCTTCCAGTCTTCCGATTGCGACAAAGCTATCTGTGAAGATGACCAGAGCGACAGCGCCGATCAGCGCACCGGTGTTGTAATATAGATTGATCAAAGCTGTCGGTATGGCGTCGTCAAACAGGTGAGCGGAGACGCTGATGCTGGCAAATCCAGCGGCCGCGCAGAGCGGAAGAACCGCATACCAGGTAAAATCGGGAGCCGTCGGCTGCATCACCAGCAACACGCCGACAAATCCGATCAACACAGCCAGCCAGCGTGCCAGACCAACCTTATGACCCAGCACAGGAATGGAAAGCGCTGTTACGAATAACGGGCCAGCAAACAGGATCGTCGTGGCAGTGGCAAATTCCAGATGAAAAACCGCAAGGTAGAAACTCACCTGGGCAAAGGCACCGATCCCGCCACGCGCAAAAGCCAGCTTCCATTGCTTTATGACCAATGGTCTGCCTGCTCGAATCCACTTTTGAGACCACAGGAGAAGGAGAAGAGTTGGGATAAACCCAAACAAGTTGCGAAACATCGAAAGCTGCGGGGTTGGATATGACTGGCTGAGATGCTTTATGATCGCGCCCATCACATCATAAAGCATGATCGCCAGCAAAATGGTCGCGGCCGCGAAAAGAAATGATGTCTGTTTCTTTTGGGCTTCCACCTAACGCGTGTCCTTACGCTCCGGCAAATGGTGGCTTTAGCCAGTCACCCACCCGATTTGCTCAAACAGTTGATCTCGGGTCATGCCTTCGGCGCGCAAGGCCCTCAGTGAAATCGATTTGTCAGACTTTGACAGCTTCTTGCCAGCATCGTCCAGCACCAGTCGGTGGTGGTGATAGATTGGTGCCGGGAGGCCCAGAAGTTCCTGAAGCACGCGCTGGACGGTTGTATTTTCCTGCATATCCATGCCGCGCACAATGTGGCTGATACCGATCAGATTATCATGCACCACGGTTGCGAAAGTATAGACATCATCACCGGATTTGGCGCGCAAGATCACATCTCCCCAATCGGAAATTGCCCGCTCTTGCTGTGTGGTCGTGTCGGCATCATCAAATTCCGTCCAACTGATAGATTCCCGGCCCAAAGTCTCAGCCGCCGCACTCATCCGCAACCGCTCGGCAGCATCGCCATTACTGGCGGTGTCCTGCGGGCTTTTGGGATAGAAAGGCGCACCATCCGGGTCCTTTGGCCAAGGTGTTCCGGTCTCGCGTTCATGTGCGCTCGCCGCATCCTTGATCTGCTTGCGCGACAGACGCGCCTGAAAGGTCAGTCCCTTAAGGCGCAGTGTTTTCAGACAGGCATCAATTTCGCCGCGCACGTCAGTAAAGCGCAGCGGGTCTCCAGACCAGGTGATGCCAAGCCAGGCCAGATCATCCAGTATCTGTGATTCAAATTGTGGGCGCACCCGGCCACGATCCGTATCGTCAAACCGCAGCAAAAACACGCCGCCCAGTTGCTCTGCCATGTGATGGTTGGTGAGGGCCGATAGGGCATGGCCAATATGCAACTCGCCATTAGGGCTGGGCGCAAAGCGGAAAACGGGTTGCAGGTCGGGTACGTTCTGGGACAAAACAGGAGCCTCTCAATTGGGCCGCCAACATGGCGCACTTCCCGATAAACGCCAAGGTGTTATGCGACATGCAACCCATTCGTTGCCAGGAAGATGTGAATAAGGGGCTGGAAGCGCTGCTGGCGAAAGATCCGTCCCTGCAAACTCTGGCAGAAAAGATTGGTACCGTGCCGCTGCGTTTGCGTGAACCAGGCTTTGAAGGCCTCGCCCGCATTGTAAACTCGCAACAGATTTCCGTCGCCAGCGCCAATGCCATTTGGGAGCGACTCAGCGCTTTGGTTGATCCATTTGTGCCGCAGGTGCTGCACGCCTTGTCTGATGAGGCGTTACTGGGCGCTGGGCTTTCACGACCAAAACTGAAAACCATGCGGGCGCTGTCTCAAACCTGTCTGGCCGGGCTCGATGTGGAGCTGCTGGCCCAACGCCCGGCCAAGGACGCGCGTGCCGCGCTCACCGCCATTCATGGCATTGGCCCCTGGACGGCCGATATTTTTTTGATGTTCTGTGCCGGGCACCCGGATATTTTCCCCGTCAAGGATGTCGCGCTTCAGGCGATTGCCCAGGAGGTGTTGAATTTGAAAAAGCGCCCCAGCGAAAAACATCTGACGGTTCTGGTGCGGCGCTGGTTGCCGCATCGCTCTGTTGCAGCGCGCCTGTTGTGGGCTTATTACGGACTTCAGAAATCCGCCTCAAAAGACAACGCTGCCACAAGCCGCCTCCCAATCTAGGGTGCGGACCCTTTATGGGTGATGAAATAGCAGAACAAATGGCAAAGAGATGCAAGGAAATGCGCGCAGAGCGGGCTTTCTGCCCGGTCAAGCGCTTTGACGCCGCAGGTCGCAGCCATTTTTCTGTCCATCAAGGATCGGGCCTGTTTGCCCGCAACCCGCGTCGCAAAGACTTGAAAGTCTTCAGACTTCCTGCTTCTTTGCTCCAAGTCTGCAAACAAACCGATCCCGACTATTTCACCACCCATAAAGGGTACGCACCCTAGGAATTTTCACGATGACCGCACCCCTTCTTGACGGACCACGCCTTGCCCCCAAATCCGGCGGTGCTGCAAAGCAATTGATTGTCTTCCTTCATGGCTATGGAGCTGATGGCAATGATCTGATCGGGATTGGCGATCAATGGGCCGAACAAATGCCGGATGCAGCCTTTGTCTCGCCTCACGCGCCCGAAGCCTGCGCCATGGCCCCTGTGGGGCGGCAATGGTTTCACCTCACATTGCGCGATCCATCAGAATATTGGCGCGGTGTTGTGGCTGCCCGTCCAGCCTTGGATGCATTCCTGGATGCGGAACTGGCCCGGCTGGGCCTTACCGACAAGGACATGGTTCTGGTTGGCTTCAGCCAGGGGTCAATGATGGCCATGCACACAGGTCTGCGCCGTAAAAACCCACTGGCAGGCATTGTTGCCTATTCCGGTTTGTTGGCGGGTCCCGAACATCTTCAGGCGGAACTGACGGGCAAACCGCCGGTGTTTCTGGCCCATGGCACCCATGATGAAGTGGTGCCCTTTGCCTTGATGGGCGCCGCCGAATCAGCACTGAAAGCCGCAGATGTTCCGGTCATCAGCCATGCGGCGCAGGGCATGGGTCATGGTATTGACGGGATCGGCCTGGCTACGGGACTGGCGCATTGTCAGAGCGTTCTCAAAAGCAACTAGGGTCCAGACCCAAAGCCGCGCGACCGCCACTATATCTTGTGTGCGATGTAAAAGCGCTTCACAAGACTGACATAGTGATTATACATTATGCCCGTGAATTGCAGAGCGTTGGCACTGTGCTGCCGCGATGTAGAGGAGCCTAGTGTGACTGAACATGTGTCACTCGATGCCCATCCGGCATTGGTGCTGAATGCGGATTTTCGTCCGTTGAGTTATTATCCGCTGTCGCTGTGGTGCTGGCAGGATTCCATAAAAGCCGTATTTTTGGAACGTGTGAACATCGTTTCCGAATACGATGTCTATGTGCATAGCCCATCGACAAAAATGCGGGTTCCAAGCGTTGTCAGCCTGAAGGATTACGTTCAGCCTTCGCGCTATCCGGCCTTCACGCGGTTCAATGTTTTTCTGCGTGACAAGTTTCAATGCCAGTATTGCGGGTTCGACAGGGATTTGACCTTTGACCATGTGATACCGCGCTCCAAGGGCGGCATAACAAGCTGGGAAAACGTCATCACGGCTTGCGCGCCCTGCAATCTGCGCAAGGCCAACAAGACGCTGAAACAGGTTGGCATGAGTGCCCGCAGCAGGGCCATTCAGCCCACCGTGCACGAATTGCATAATAATGGCCGCTATTTTCCACCCAACTATCTGCATGATAGCTGGATGGATTATCTGTATTGGGATGCAGAGCTGGAGCCCTGAGCGCCTGATTTTCGAAAAGCTTCTCGATCAAGCCTCTTGGCCAAATCTTTTGGCCCAACCTTTTGGTCAAGGCGTTCATCAGGCGTCCGGATCAAGCACTTCCATTTTTGGCGGCAGAAATGCCGCCAGCAGGCCAAGTGCGCCCAGTATCATGGTGGACACCGCGTTCCATCCGGCAAAGGACAGGCCAAGGAAGCGCCCGGCAGCTTCCGTGCAGCTGATCAGTTTCACAGTTTCCAGCTGGGCCAGAAGCGTGCTGGTGTCATCTGACAGAACGGCATTGCCGCCACAATCGGTGGGTCCTGGCCAGAACGCCCATTCTGCACCGGCATGATAGATTGCCAGATAAAGCCCCCATGCCATGCAGATGGCAAAGTTGAAAAACAGCAGCCGACCCAGCTTTGACCGCGAATTGAGTTTGGTCAAAATCAGCGCTGCGATCAGCACAGGAATGCCAATATAGTAGGGCACCCGTTGTTCCAGACACAGGGCGCAGGGAATATAACCGCCGATCAGCTGAAAGCTCCAGGCCCCGCCAATCGCGGCCAATGCCAGCAGCAGGCCCAGCAGGCCAAAGCCCATACGCGCGCTTGCGCTGTTATCTTTTCTAAGCGGCTTGTCACTCACGTGTCCAAATTCCTCAAATCATGTAGCGGGCGACCACAAAGCCCCCCACCAGAATTGCCAGCGATACGGCAAAAACAAGGCCAAGTCGCTTTTCTATAAAGGTTCGCACAGGCGGTCCAAAGACATAGATCAGTCCTGCCACAGCAAAAAACCGAATGCCGCGGGCCACAATGCTGGCAAGTATGAACACGGGAAGGCCAAGCCCGGTTGCGCCGGAGGCAATGGTAATCACCTTGAACGGGAATGGCGTCAGCCCGGCCATTAGAACCACCCAAACGCCCCATTCATTGTAGCGCTCGGCAAATTCATCAAACTTGTCTGCATAGCCATAAAAGCCAAGAATCGGCTGCGCTACGGTTTCAAACAGCAGCGCGCCAATGGCATAGCCCAGCAACGCGCCAAGCACCGAAGCCACCGTACACAAAAACGCATACCACCAGGCTTTCGCCCGGTTGGACAGCACCATGGGAATCAGCAGCACATCCGGCGGAATGGGAAACACCGAGCTTTCGATAAAGGACACAAAGGACAAAGCCCACGCCGCGTGCTTCTTGGCCGCCAGTTCCAGCGTCCAGTCATAAAGACGACGCAGTGGAGAACGGGCTGGAGCCGGTGAGGGGGCCGGTGAAGGAGATTGGGAAAAGTTTTCATCTGTCATGGCGCTCCTTTATCAAACGTCACGACCCAAAGAAAGGGACTTGTGCAGTACCCGCACTTTCGGTTAATCAGTGCGCACCAGTTGCAAGTAACTGCTCAAGTGCCCCCTTGGCGGAACTGGTAGACGCGCGGGATTCAAAATCCCGTTCCTTCGGGAGTCCCGGTTCGATTCCGGGAGGGGGCACCATTGACTCGTTTGAGAGCATCCAATAAATCTCCAAAAACTTAATGTAAACCGCAGAAAATAGCCGTTTTGTGGCGTAATGCCATCCGGCATTGTCCGAAGTGGTGTGTTGGCATCCGGGGAATTTGTTGGTATCTTTGTTGGTATATTGCGAAATACCAACACTTTTTCGGATTTGAGATACCAACAAATGCCGCTAGCCGACGCGAAACTGCGAGCTCTGAAGCCAGCATCCAAGCCAATAAAGCACAGTGATAGCGGTGGTCTGCATGTATTGGTTACGCCGACCGGATCAAAGCTCTGGCGCTTATCCTATAGATTTGCAGGAAAACAGAAGACGCTTGCGCTTGGAAGCTATCCGATAATTTCTCTCATCGAAGCCCGGCAGAAACGCGATGCTGCAAAGAAACAGATTGCAGATGGTAAAGACCCTGCGCTCCAGGCCAAGCTGGAAAAGGCGCAACGCAAGCATGCTCATTCAAACACCTTTAATGTGTTTGCGGACAAGCTGCTGGAGAAGGATGAAAGGGAAGGCAGGGCTCCTGCCACGTTGAAAAAGAAGAAATGGTTGCTGGAGCAGGCGCGTCCGGACATTGGCAACAGACCGATCTCCGAAATTTCCGCGGCTGAAATCCTGGTACCTTTACGAAAGGTGGAAGCAAAAGGAAATTTGGAAACAGCAAGGCGCATGCGCTCGACGATTGGAGAGGTATTCAGACTCGCGATTGCAAATGCATTGGCTGAAAACGATCCTACCTTTGGATTAAAAGGCGCGTTAACAACACCGACGGTCCAACACCGCGCGGCCTTCACGACAGAGCGCAAATTTGCGGGATTGATCCGGGCTGTTTGGCAATATGACGGAATGCCAGAAACACGGGCGGCTCTGCAATTGATGGCATTGCTTTATCCAAGGCCAGGGGAATTGCGTCACGCAGAATGGTCCGAATTCGACTTTGAAAGCAACTCATGGACAATACCTGCATCCAGGACCAAAACCCGTAAAGAACATAAGAAGCCGCTGCCAGACGCGGCTGTTAAGATTTTGCAGGAAATCCAGACACTAACCGGGCACAGAACACTAGCGTTGCCCTCGGCACAGTCGCCTCTGCGACCCATGAGCGAGAATACATTTAACGGGGCTTTACGCCGTCTTGGGTTTGCCAAGAACGAGGTGACAGCACATGGGTTTCGGGCCTCGGCTTCATCGTTGCTCAATGAAAGCGGTCACTGGTCACCGGATGCCATAGAAGCCGAATTGGGTCATGTGGGTGCTGATCAAGTCCGAAAGGCATATCACAGAGCTTTATATTGGAAAGAGCGCGTTAAGATGGCTGACTGGTGGTGCGACAGACTTTGTGAATTTGCGGAATATTGAATTGTGGTCAACTTGATTGAAAATCAGAGGGGATGATGGAAAACATTTCGACCTGGATGCATGTTGAAACTTTTACAGTCGAACAAGCTGCTGCGTTATGGTGCGGTGTCGATCCAAATTCTCTATCACCGATAGATCAATTCAATCCCTCGGAAGTGCTCGCTGCGAAGCAACTGATTGTTAATGGAATCTACGGCGGTCAATTAAGGGCTTATACTGGCAAGAACCCCTATCACAGCATCGGCAAGCATGAAAAGACACTGATTAATCGCGAAGATTTGATGGAGTTGGCGCGCTCGAAAGATGTCTATCCAGCCTTCTTATTTGATACTTTGGCACCATTTCAGAGCGTAGGCACAGCTGCTGAAGGTGGAAAGACGGCTGGCACACGCGGTAAAAACAAAGGTGGACGTCCGCAAGAATATGACTGGGACACATTCATATTCGAGATAATAAGGCAGGCGAACACTCCTGATGGTCTACCCGAGAAACAAGCAACACTGATTCGTCGTATGTTGGAATGGTGCAATAAAAATTTTGGATCTGAACCTGCAGAAAGTTCAGTTAAACAGAGAATTTCCAAAATTTACAATTACTTAGAAAAAGCCAAAAACCATAAGGACTAGGTTTTTACCCTTTCCGGCTGATGAAAAACAGCAGGTGATAGAAGTCGTTATCCGTCAACAACCGACGGAGATGAACTATGTCGAACAATGTCACACTTCCCAAAACAGGCTTCGTGCGCCTGAAACAGATACTCTCCCCTATTGGCCCAATTCCAGTCAGCAAGTCCACCTGGTGGGCTGGCATCAAGGATGGCCGTTTTCCCAAACCTGTTAAGCTTGGCTCTCGCATTACGGTTTGGCGTGCTGAAGATATTCATGCGCTGATCGAAAAGGGAGCCTAATCATGGGCTCCCGCCTGAATCCGAGACTGCCAAAGACCCACCGCAACTACACCATTGAACAGGTCGTCCGGCTTTTCGGAGTCCACAAGAACACGGTGACGCGCTGGATCAAGGTAGATGGCTTGCCAGCAATGACCAGCTCCAGGCCACATCTGATCAACGGTCGGGAGCTGCGCAAGTTTCTCGAGCAAAAAGCAAAAACACGCAAAATAAACCTGCCAGATGGACATCTGTATTGCTTGTCCTGCAGAGCCGCGAAAAGACCAGCAGGTGGAATGCTGGAAGACATCTCACATGGTTTAGGTGCCGCCAACTTCCAGGCCATTTGTCCGACCTGTGAAAACTTCATGCACCGGCGCGTTGCCCGCAGCGAAATGCTCCATTTTTCAGCAGAATCACAAATAACCCAGGACACCTCCTGATGACATTGTAGAGGGCTTTCTGCCCCCGCCTAAACAGTGACTTCAAACAAGGAGTAATACCCATGCCAAAACACAATGAAAAAAATGAACGTCTGAAATACAGCTACACAAGGTATCTGAAACACTCTCGCGGCAAATCCGATTCCACAATTGACAAGGCATTGGCCGCCATAGATCGTTACCAAGAAGCGATTAATTATCGCAATTTTGGTTCTTTCAAGCCGGATTGGGCAATTGAGTTCAAGGATTGCCTGGAAGCCGAGCACAATAAAAGAACAAAAAAACCACTGGCTGCCGGAACAATCGTTGCAATTTTGAAGGAAGTGAAAGCCTTCCACAAATGGTTGGCCGATCAGGAAGGTTATCGGTCCAAAATTCGTTATTCAGATGCGGACTATTTCAATCCGTCAAATCGGCAGGTTCAGATCGCCAAAGATGCCGGGCCAAAAAAATATCCTTCACCAGAAGAAATTCGTCATGTTCTTAAATCGATGCCTGCCAACTCGCCGATCGAAAAACGTAATCGCGCATTGATCGCGTTTCTTTACACAACAGGCATGCGCGTTGGAGCATTGGTTGGTGTTAAGTTGAAACACGTAAATTTGGTTGATGGGTACGTTCACCAAGATGCGCGTGAAATGCACACAAAGTTCTCAAAGAGCATGGTCATCAATTTTTTCCCTGTGGGTAATGACGTCATTAAAATTTTCGAAGATTATGTCATTTATCTCCGCGAAGTTCTCTTGTTCTGCCCGGAGGATCCACTCTTTCCAAAAACCAATATGCTAAATGCACCCGACGGATCACTGAAGCCTTCAAATTTGAAGAGAGAACATTGGTCCGGAACGGGTCCCGTACGCAACATCGTTACAGAGGCGTTTATCGGAGCAGGCTTGCCCAAATACGGTCCACATAGCTTTCGCGATACATTGAGCCAACTTGGCCAGAAAATGTGTAAGGAAGTGGAAGAATTTAATGCCTGGTCGCAAAATTCATCACACGACGATGTTCTGACCACGCTGCGTAATTATGGCAAGCTTTCAGCAGAGCGTCGCAGCCAGTTGATGAAGGGATTGCGCTCTGCGCCATAGGTTCCGGTTGCTACATTTACCGATCAGTCATTTCGCGGGCCGTTTGAATGGGTGCCCGTTCTACTCCAGAGATTAACCCTAGCTGCCATTGCAGATGGTAGGCGATCAACATACAACTTTAACTGTCGTGATTCGCCTTTATTCTATCGGTTGGCCGGTTTCCATCAAAGATCCATTCGGCAACAAGCCAGTGTGGATGAAAAAATTGCGCAGCGAGGTCGGGTGACCTTGGGTCGCGTTCTACTTGGGAAATGTCAGATTGGAACTGCAACGCTTAAAGGACTGTCACGTGTCAAACGACGAAAACCATTTTAGGAAATTTCAGCGAGCGATGCGCGATGGTGGGCGCATAGTCAGTAAACGGGTTGAAGAAAGCAATCTAAAAAGAATCTTAGTCAATACCACCGCTGAATTGGGAAAGTCCGCAACGAAAACATATAATGAAACTGGTGTAGACAAGATCGTCAAAACGACCTCGGAGACCGGTAAGGGAGCTTACCGTGTCGCAGGGGCCCAATTGGGTGGCATTGATAACGCTATTGGGTTTAGCAGAGTCGCCAAATCAGCGACTGTCGTCATGAAACGAGATGTCGCAGTGCCTACCAACCGGTTACTCGCCGAGGTTGGCATAACTGATGTTGCCATCAATGTTGGTCGAATGTCCGGCGAAATGTACGGTGAGTCCCGTGGACTCATAAAACCTTACTTCGAAGCTGATGATGCGAGGGAACTTTTGGAGAACACCCAAAGAGAGCTCACCAAGCTCACTGCTTGCATTCTCCAGGTCAGCTATCAGGACGCGGAAGGCTGGTTAAGTGAGTTCGGTCGATTGGTGTCGGCAAAAGTTGCAGGCGTTGCAAGCACAGCGACGGTTTTTGGCCTTGTAAGTATATATGGGACCGCAGGTACAGGCACTGCGATTGCGAGCCTTTCTGGCGCTGCGGCCACAAATGCGACGCTCGCAGCTGTCGGAGGAATAGTCGGCGGCGGCATGGTGGCTGGCGCACTTGTATTATCAGGCTTAGGCATTTTGATAGGAATCGGAGCATTCAAATTACTTGCGTCCGAAGCCCGCGATTTCGACTCGCTTCCCAATGAAGATAAGCAGATTGTAAATACCTCCGGTATTTTGTTGGCGGCGATACAGGAAAAGCTCAGCTCGGAACAGGTCACGCTTTGCGCAGATGAAGCCGAGTTGTTCGTTGAACAGTCCCTGGTGCCATTTCACCAATTCCTGGACACACATCAGGATGCGATTTGCTCTCGTTTGGATGTAAAGAATGCAGTTTCTTATCGTCAGCATGTCCTTCGAGATTTTCGGCATGTGGTGATCGATGGATTTCGAAACTACGTCCAGAAAGCGCCAGTCAGCATCAATGGCCTGATTGGCGGCGTCTTCTATGCGCTGCTGACAAACTCGGCTTTGGACGGTTCCAATGAGCAGGGTTTTGTGCTCGATGCACTGCGACGGTCGACAAAGGGCTTACATGATGCGACGGAAGCAGAATTAGGCTCGTACATGCAAGAACTATCACCAGAACAACTGCGAGGTGTCGCAAGCAACGTCAAAGGCATTTATCATGAAATGCTGCATGTTGAAACGTACAACAAAGAGCATACTGATACCTATGCCGCCCTTCATGCAGACACCAACCATCAAGGCTCTGACGTTCAAGTTTTTTCAAAGGAAACAGGCGAACTGCTGAATGAATATCAACTGAAGGCTACAGACAGCGCAGATTATGTGCGAGAGCATCTAGATCGCTACCCAGAGATAGGGATCATGGTCACTGAGGAGGTAGCACCAGTAGTGAATGGTGCAGAATCCAGCGGTTTTGCGAATGCCGAAATGAATAGCCAGGTACACGGCGTGTTCGCAGAGGTGGCAGATAATTCAGTTATCGATCGTGTTGCTGAATCAGCGGAAATATCCGGTTTGGTTAGCACAGGGTTGGCAGCTCTTCGTGTATTGAAAGGGGAGTCGAGTGTGGGCGATGCTGGCAAGAATATGGCCCGTACTGTCGTAAACGCCGCTGCAGCGACAGGAATTACCGCATATTTGTTTAGTTGATGAATGGACAGCGCTCAGCGCCTTAGGTTCCAACCGCTGCACTTAGCGCTCGGGTTTGGACAGGAGTTCTTGAAGCGATCCGATTTTTTCTTGGCACCAGGACTCAAAGTCCAACTCAGAGCCTGATTTTTTCCACTCTTCAAGATATGAGGTGCACTTATGGAGCTTCTTGTTGGCAAACAGGTATTTGTCTGCCCTGCGATAGCCTTGAACGCCGTGATGCATTTTCAAAGCCGGTTTTTTAGCGGGTCGCTTGTACAAGGGCTGGCTCCACTGCAAGTATAAGGTCCAAGCACCATTGCAGATAGAATGTGCGCAATCTACAACTTTATTTCTAACGCTTTACACTTTTTCTGTCTATTGGCTGGTTCCGCAATTTCAGCTATCAAAATCATAAGAGAACAATACGATCTGGCGCATTCTCTCTGGTTCTGATCGCATTTGAAATGAGGATGAGCTTTGAACGCCGTTGAAATTGAAGAAGCTATTTCTGGGCTTGCCGAGCAACCATTTGATGCTCAGGAGTTCCCGTTCGTATTCCTTGAAGCGTTCGGGCGAAAGCCAACAGAGATCAAGCGCCTGCGAAAGGGCACTACAAACAAGTCAGACTTGGAAGGCGTACTTCAGCGCAATAACATTCACATTAAAACGTGCCTTGAGGGTGAAGTCACGCCAACCCTTGCGGCGTTGAAAGCTAGCCCTGCAACGACGAAAGCCAAGGCGAAATTCGTTCTGGCCACGGATGGCCAAGATCTTGAGGCCGAAGACCTAACTACAGGCGAAACGATCGCTTGTGCCTATACCAAATTTCCCGATCACTTTGGTTTCTTCTTGCCCTTGGCAGGGATCAGCACCGTCAAGCAAATCCGCGAGAGTGCTTTTGACATCAAGGCGACTGGCCGCCTCAATCGGCTGTACGTCGAGCTGCTGAAGGATAACCCCGAATGGGGAACGGCGGCGCGCCGTCACGACATGAACCATTTTATGGCGCGGCTGATCTTCTGCTTTTTTGCAGAAGACACCGACATCTTCACCGCACCCGACCAATTCACTGGTACGATCGAGCGGATGAGTGAGAGAGACAGCTCGAACACCCATGAGGTGATCAGCGAGCTCTTTCGCGCCATGAACACCAAGGCTGAAGATCGCACGACGGCAGGCATTGCCCGTTGGGCGAGTGTCTTCCCTTACGTGAACGGCGGGCTGTTTTCGGGCGGCACAGACGTTCCAAATTTCAGCAAAATTTCGCGTTCTTATCTGATCCATATAGGCAGCCTCGACTGGACGAAGATCAATCCAGATATCTTCGGCTCGATGATTCAAGCCGTGGCCGATGATGAAGAGCGTGGCGCGCTTGGGATGCACTACACATCCGTCCCCAACATCCTGAAGGTGCTCAATCCGCTCTTTCTGGATGATCTTCGCGAGAAACTTGAAGAGGCAGGAGACAATCCGCGCAAGCTTTTGAACCTCCGTAATCGTATCGCCAAGATCAGGGTTTTCGATCCGGCCTGTGGATCGGGAAACTTCCTTGTCATCGCCTATAAGGGAATGCGGGCGATCGAGGCCGAGATCAACGAGAGACGAGACGAAGCTGATCGGCGCACCGAAATCCCGATCACTAACTATCGCGGGATTGAGCTGCGCGATTTTCCTGCCGAGATCGCAAGGCTGGCGCTGATCATTGCTGAGTATCAGTGCGACGTGACCTATCGCGGTCAGAAGGAAGCTTTGGCAGAATTTCTGCCGCTCGATGCCATGAACTGGATTACTTGCGGCAACGCCCTGCGCCTAGATTGGCTGAGTATCTGCCCGCCCACGGGGACAGGTGTGAAACACCATGCCGAAGACCTTTTTATGTCGCCTGTCGATCAGGCCGAGATCGACTTCGAGAACGAAGGTGGAGAGACCTATATATGTGGAAACCCTCCATATCTCGGGAGTCGCTGGCAAGCTAAGGACCAGAAAGAAGACCTTAAACGAATTTTTGAGAACAAGACTAACAGCTGGAAATCCTTGGACTATGTAGCAGGATGGTTCATGAAAGCTGCTGAATACGGAACGCAAACATCGGCGGTTTCATCTTTCGTTTCGACGAATTCGATCTGTCAGGGTCTACAGGTGCCAATTCTTTGGCCTCTTATTTTCAAAACAAAACATGAAATTATGTTCGCTCACGCTTCCTTCAAATGGGCTAATTTAGCCAGCCATAACGCGGGAGTAACAGTTTCAATAGTTGGCATTTCCAACAACTCAGAAATCAAAAAACAGGTCTTTTCGATTCAGGAAGATGGATCGACCTACTCAAAGGTAGTGAAGAATATTAACCCCTATCTTGCGCCCGCTGAAACAGTATTCGTACAACCTTTGCGAAAGCCTTTTGATGACCGCCCCGAAATGCTCTTTGGAAATATGCCGAGGGACGGTGGGCATCTGTGCTTAAGCACGTTGGAATATAAAGACGCAATTCGCCAAAATCCAGACACTATTCGTTTTGTTTGCCGCTACGCTGGGTCCGATGAGATGATTAAGGGTAAGTTACGATACTGCCTTTGGATCGAAGATAAAGATATCGAGATAGTAAGAAAAATCCCTTTCATTGATGAAAGGCTTGCGAGAGTTGCCGCTATGCGCAGCGAAAGCAATGCCGTTTCTACGAGGAACTTTGCAAAAAAGCCATCTAGGTTCGTTCAGATACAAGGTGTTGCACGGAGAAACACTATAGCGATTGGAGGGGTTTCATCGGAAAGGCGTCAATACTTACCAGTCGACCTTCTTTCTTCCCAAACAATTATCAGCAACCTACTGTTTGGAATTTATGACGAGCCACTATTCAATTTGGCAATCATAGCATCCAGCCTTCACTTAACTTGGGTCGCAACCGTCTGCGGCAAGCTTGAAACTCGATACCGATATTCGAACACCCTTGGCTGGAACACATTTCCCGTTCCCAAACTGACCGAGAAGAACAAGGACGATCTGACCCGCTGCGCTGAAGATATCCTTCTGGCGCGCGAGGCGCATTTCCCTGCCACCATCGCCGAACTTTACGACCCCGAGAAGATGCCTGACGATCTATGCGCCGCTCATGATCGCAACGACGAAGTGCTTGAGCGCATCTATATCGGTCGCCGCTTCCGCAATGACACCGAGCGGCTGGAAAAGCTCTTTGAGCTCTATACCAAGATGACGACGAAGGTGAGGGCGGCGTAGCATGTTTGAACCCGTTCCCTATGCAGATCTAAATTCGCGCCAAAAGGAAAACTACAACTTTCACAAGGTTGCGGGTGAGCTTGCCGACTATGGCTTCAACTGCCTGCGCTTGAATGATGATTGGCAAGGGGCTGACTTTCTCGCCTGCCATGTAGACGGTGTGATTTTCCTGAAGATCCAGCTCAAGGGTCGAATGACTATCGACAAGAAGTACTTGGGCAAAGATATCCACATTGCATTCCTCAATGGCGATGATTGTTTCGTCTACCCTCACGATGAAATGCTTGAGCGGATTTTGAAGCTCGACAAGATCGGGACTTCTAAGTCGTGGCTAGAAGCTGGTGCTTATTCGTGGCCACAACCGCCAGTTTGGGCAAAAGATATTTTGAATGATTATAAGGTTTGAAAATGAAGAATAAAAACGTTCCCTCAGTCTCCCTGACCTACGCCCAAAATGGCGCGTCAACCAAATCGAACGAGCTTGGTATGCGGGCGATGCAGGAGCGCGCCCATGAGAAGCGGAGTGAACAGTATCTTCCGATCAAGTCGACGCATGGTCGCGGCGATACAGAACGATAGAAGGCGCTCTTTAAGCTCAGCAACAATATGACCACTAAGGTAGCATCATGAGTCTTGACCACACCGAAAACGGCCATCCAACGCTGGATGATTTGGAAAGCTTGTTTGTTAACAATTTGGACTTGGATACTATCCGCGCGCATTTAGCTTGCTTCAATCCCATTAAAACTATGGGCATGGAACGTATGGAAATCCGCCACTCAGCCATTCTTGCTTGGCTTCTGGACCCGCAACAAACCCATGGACTTGGCGATAATTTCCTCAAAGCATTTCTGGCTGAAGCGTTGCGAGGGCATGACAGCTCAGCACTACCATCGGCGCTCGATGTCTCACAGGCCGATTTGATAGATGCTGAAATACGGCGCGAATGGCGACATATTGACTTGCTTGTTCTGAGCCCACGCAATGGTTGGGTATTCATAATTGAAAACAAGTTCGATAGCGACCAGCACGGCAACCAATTGATGCGATATATGAAAATTGTAGATGATGCATTTATGGGGGGAGATACTTATCAATATGTGCGAGGTGTCTTCCTTACACTATGGGAGGAAGAACCCGAAGACGCGCGCTATGCGCCTATTGAGTACGCATCGATCTGTGAGTTGCTGAAGCAGCAAGCTCTTTCTGGACGACAGCCTCTAACGAGCGAGGTGGAAGTTTTTTTGAAGCATTATTTGGAAATTATTCTGGAGGCAACGGGGATGAGCGGAGAACTAAACTCGCTGGAGAAACTGGCGCGCCAGCTCTACCGAGACCACAAGCGAGTCCTTGAATTTATTGTTGAACATGGGAAAAGCACCGACTTTGCTATAGCTTGCGATGCTGTCTTTGGTGAAGACTTGAAACATCCTAATGTCACAACAGTCGAGAACTGTGATTTTGTATTCTGCTTTGCCGACGCACGCGCAATTAATTTTCTACCGAAAAGCTGGTTTGATACTCTGGGCGGAGAAGATTTTTTCTGGCCTGGTTGTGAAAATTGGGCAGGAGCCTTTCCTGTCATTGTATGGTTTAATCTTTCCACGGACGCAACCGGAAGCGGCGGGCATGTCAGATTCTACGCGGAAGTCGGGCCGTTGAAGGATTATGGTTTTCGAAAAAAATTGATCGCAGAAATTCGCAAAATTGCCAAAGAGAACCCAAAGATGAAGATTGGCTTTCAGCGTGGGGCTGATGATGAAGGCAGGAAATATTCAAAGTTTTTCAAAGAAAATTCCTTTGTCGTGGAAGACATCCATGATCACGACAAGATAGCCAATGCTATGATGAAAGCATTGAAAGATTTCAGACCCGAAATTGATGCGGTGGCGGCGATACTGCCTGAATTTCTCTCTTATGGGCAGAAAGAGAGTTTGGAATGACAAATATTGTCCCTTCCGTTTCCGTCACATATGCTCAGAATGGCAGTTCAACCAGATCCAACGAACTTGGCATGCGGGCGATGCAGGAGCGTGCTTATGAGAAGCGCGGCGAGCAGTATCTTGTAATCAAGTCACCACCTGCATCAGGGAAGAGCCGCGCGCTGATGTTCATCGCGCTCGACAAGCTGGCCAATCAGGGAGTCAAGCAGGCGCTTGTGGTGGTGCCGGAGAAGTCGATCGGGGCGAGCTTCAATGATGAGCCGCTGAGCACCTTCGGCTTTTATCATGACTGGCAGGTCGCGCCGAAATGGAACCTGTGCAATTCGTCTGGGACGGACGGCGGCAAGGTCAAATCGGTCGGGGCTTTCCTTAAAAGCGACGATCAGATTCTTGTCTGCACCCATGCCACCTTTCGCTTTGCCGTGGAAAAGCTTGGAGTAGAGGCGTTTGACGATCGACTAATTGCTGTCGACGAATTTCACCATGTTTCAGCGGGCGAAGACAATATCCTCGGAAAGCAGCTCAATGACTTCATAGCTCGTGATCGCGTACATGTCGTTGCGATGACTGGCAGCTACTTTCGCGGTGATGCCGCCCCTATTTTGGTGCCCGAAAATGAGGCCAAGTTCGATACCATCACCTACACCTATTATGAGCAGTTGAACGGCTACAAATATCTGAAAACGCTCGATATCGGCTATTTCTTCTACTCCGGCTCTTATGCCGATGATATTCTGAAGGTGCTTGATCCAAACGAGAAGACGATCCTGCACATCCCGAATGTGAATTCCCGTGAAAGCACGAAGGACAAGCATCGGGAGGTTGAGCATATCATCGACGCCCTTGGCGATTGGCAAGGAGCAGACCCGGCGACAGGCTTTCAGCTTGTGAAGACGCCAGAGGGGCGGGTTTTGAAGATTGCCGATCTAGTGGATGATGAGGCCGTTAAGCGTGACAAGGTTTCGGCCGCTTTGAAAGACCCCGCGCAGAAGAACAACCGCGATCATGTGGACATCATCATTGCTCTGGGGATGGCCAAAGAGGGCTTTGACTGGATTTGGTGTGAGCATGCGTTGACCGTTGGCTATCGGGCGAGCCTGACGGAGATCGTGCAAATCATTGGCCGCGCAACTCGTGACGCGATCGGCAAATCTCGCGCGCGCTTTACCAATCTTATCGCTGAACCCGATGCCGCCGAAGCGGCTGTCACTGAGGCGGTGAACGATACGCTGAAGGCGATCGCCGCCAGCTTGCTGATGGAGCAGGTTCTTGCCCCGCGCTTTAATTTCACACCGAAGAGCCCGAAGAGTGGGCCGGTTGAAGGTTTTGACTACGGTGAGGAAGGCTATAACCCCGATAAAGAGAATGTCGGTTTCAACGAGGAAAGCGGCCAGTTTCAGATCGAGATCAAGGGGCTGGCTGAGCCGAAGAGCAAAGAAGCCACGCGCATCTGCCAGGAGGACCTGAACGAGGTCATCGCCGCATTTGTTCAGGACAAGACGGCGATCGAGCGCGGGCTGTTTGATGAAGAGCTTGTGCCTGAAGAGCTGACCCAAGTGCGGATGGGTAAGATTGTTGGCGCTAAGTTCCCCGAGCTCGATGCGGAAGATCAGGAGGCCGTGCGTCAGCATGCGGTTGCCGCCTTGAATCTGACCCAGAAGGCAAAGCAGGTTGTTCTCTCAGCTTCAGATGACGAACAGGTGAGCGGCAATACGGCGTTGATAGACGGTGTGAGGAAGTTTGCAATGGATGTGCGCGAGCTCGACATCGACCTGATCGACCGGATCAATCCATTTGGTGAAGCTTATGCGATCTTAGCCAAGACCATGAGCGAGGAAAGTCTAAAACAAGTAGCAGCCGTGATATCGGCTAAACGCACAAAGGTCACGCCCGAAGATGCGATCGACTATGCTGTAAAAGCGCGATCGTTCGTGAAGGATCGTGGGCGGCAACCATCGTTGAATTCAGCAGACGCTTGGGAGCGGTTGTTAGCAGAAGGTGCAGCTGCCTTTATGAGATTCAAAGCTGAGGGTAAATATGAGCAAAATTGATCTAGATGAACTTGCGTCGGATTTAGTCAACTTTGCCCCTGTTGAAAAGCGGACGTCAAAATCAGCACTAGACGAGAGGATCATTGCGGGATTCGAGGAAATTCAAAGCTTTGTAGCCGAGCACGGACACCCACCTCAGCACGGTGAGGATAAAGACATTTTTGAGCGGCTCTATGCCGTTCGATTGGATCGTATCCGAGAGCAGCAAGAGTGCCGCGAACTAGTCGCGACGCTCGACAATCAAGGTTTGCTCGATATTGTTTTCGAAGGGCCTCCTGACAAAAATTCATTAGACCTTGATGTTTTGGCTGCTGATTTAAAAGGCATTGTAGGAGCTGAAAGTGTGACCGAGTTGCGCCACGTCCGGTCGAGCGCGGAAAAGAAGGCGGCCGAAGATGTTGCCAACCGCGAGAGATGCGAAGATTTTGAGACCTTCAAATCGCTCTTTGATCAAGTACAGAAGGAGTTGGCTAGCGGCTTGCGGGAAACGCGACCTTTCGAGATGAAGGCCGAGATCGAGAAGGGACGCTTTTTCATTGTCAGCGGACAGAAAGCCTACGTTGCCGAGAAGGGTGAGACTACGATCACCGATCAGGGGCGCACTGACGCTCGCTTGCGTGTGATTTTTGACAATGGCACCGAGAGCAACATGCTCATGCGCTCGCTTCAGCGTGCTCTGAACAAAGATGAAGCGGGGAGAAGGATTACCGATCCGACAGCCGGTCCCTTGTTTTCTGATCAGACTATCGACGGCGACGAGGCGAGCGGCACGATCTATGTGCTGCGGAGCAAGTCTGATCATCCGCTTGTCGCCGACAATAGAGAGCTGGTGCATAAGATCGGCGTGACTAACATGAGCGTGGAAAAACGCATTGCGGGTGCGCATCTACAGCCCACATTCTTGATGGCCAATGTCGAAATTGTTGCGACCTATGAGCTCTACAATATCAACCGCACAAAGCTGGAAAATCTGATCCATCGTATCTTTGAGCCCGCGCGTCTTGAGATCGAGATCATGGATCGTTTTGGACGTGCGGTAGTGCCGCGCGAATGGTTTCTTGTGCCGTTGTTCGTGATTGATGAGGCGGTCGAGCGGATCAAGGACGGGACGATTTCCGGATATGTCTATGATCCCCAAGCAGCCAGCTTGAAACAAAGGGTGTAGCTCAAGCGACAGAAAACTCTCGATATAACCAACTGGGAGCAGTGACAAAGAAGGTTTGTGTGGGGGCAGACTCAATTTTGTTGGTATATTTGTTGGTACATTTGAATATGTTTATGAATTTATCATTATAAAACAGAAATTTAATATCGCAGTTTGATTCCGGGAGGGGGCACCACTTTCCAATCCAAAATCATACCAAGACATCCAATCCTCATTCGGATCAAATGACTGCAACGTCGGCGGCACAAGGGGCGTGCTGGGTGTGTGCCAGCTCAAGCGCACCAGTTCTTGTATCAATTCGAAAGCATTCAACACAGTCAGCGTCCTGGCTCGCCACAAGCAGGTATTGGCCACTTGGGTCCAGCGTGAGGTTTCGAGCATTTGAGTGAGGCGCAAGTGCGTGCCGACTGGAAAATTTCAGCCTGCCATCGGCCGGGTCCACGGTGAACACAGCGATACTCTGGTCGACCCGACAGATGTAGTAATAGTGTGATCCACCGGCTGACAAACAGCCTTCGGCACCCCAGAAATCTGCCATTCCGAGATTCTCCGCATGGCCGCACCCCGCAAAGTTATCCGGATAGCAGCCGATGGACTGTATGGGAACCAGTCCCTTTTCGTCGTCAACAGCGCATACGACGACGGTGCCATCAAGCTCGCAATTCACATAGGCCACCCGCAAGGAGTGGTGGAAGTTGATGCCGCGCGGACCGCACCCTGGCGCCAGCACCACGTCACCCTGTGGCGACAGATCTCCCGTCGCTGGGTCAAGCATGTACTGGTGGACCTTGTCCGTGCCCAAATCCATCGCATAGACCCGGTTCGTTCGGGGGTCGCCGTGGATGCCGTGGGGGTGAGGCATCGACTGACGCACGGGATCCGGTCCCGCTCCGCTGTGGTCAGGCGCCGCTGTGACTGCGTCGATCATTCCAGTCTCAGGGTCAAAAGGCAGCACCGAGATGCCACCCTCCCAATATCGGGTCACCAGTAGAAACCGCCCGGTGCGGTCAAAGGCTGCACACGTGTTACCCCGACCGCCAGTTGACTGGGTGCAGATATTCTCCAGCGAACCATCAGGCTGTATCCGATACGACGTCACAAACCCGACACCAGCTGGCGTCCCCGTGTGGTGGGAAAGCTCATGTGTGGCAACAAGAAAGCGCCGGTTGGGGTGAATCTCCAGCCAGGTCGGTGAATCCTGCTTCGCAACTTTGCCGGTTGGGGACAGTGAGCCATCTGCACTGTTGAATGAAAAGGAGACAATCCCTTCGCCGGGATTCTTTGAGCCGACCCATCCAAGCTGCCCAGGCGCAAATCCTGAATAGCATCCAACAAAAGCGTAGTGCTGCGGCATTTGACATATCCTCAGTTGAAACGGTTCATCTGGTCTACTGCATTATGCAGGGCGCTTGCACTGTTGCAAGCGCATGACTTGGAGATCATCAGGTACTTCCTTCCGTCGAATGGGCGGAAGCACCATGGGCGAAGACAGAAAACAGGTACGCGCAAGCAAGCGTCTTCTCTAAAAGGTTCGAGTGTAAGTGGGCCTTTGTTCAAAGCTACCTGTCGGTTTCGACCAAGTGTATGAAAGGGGTACCATTGGCTCGTTTATGGGCCGCGGGATGGCTCCTAATCCGATGAATGCAACAGACTTATCCCCCGCCTATATCGAATACGACACGGCACTGGGACGTGCTGTCATAGAATTTTCTCTGATCAAACCGAACTATTCAAACAATTCAGCGCCCACCCCAAGTATCACCAATACCACGAGAGTTTGCAGCACCTGAAACCCGCTGAGTTCTGTTTCGGAGACCTTGATCTAATCCTGCGACAACGAGTTGGAATCAAGCAAAACAGCATCAGCGAACGGCGCTTGCAATACGGCTGGCAGGCCGCATAATATTACAAAACGGATGAGCCAAAACCTCACTTAGTCTAAGCTGCAATCTGTTCCAAAATCCCGGATGACGGACAGCAGGCAAAACGACTATGGACCTCAATCAGATCAATTACTTCTTGCACCTGGCAGATGCATTAAACTTCACGGAAGCGGCACGTCGGTGTGGTGTTTCGCAACCGAGTTTGACCAAAGCGATCCGCAAGCTGGAAGACGAATTGGGAGGCCCGCTGCTTTATCGGGATGGCAAAGACACACGGCTGACAACTTTGGGCCGTGAAGTCCAAGTTGAGTTCATGCGTCTTGAAAAAGGCGTGCAAAACGTTCGTGAACTGGCTGAGAATTCGGTCCGTGGGCGTCGACGTGTCCTTAATCTGGGGGTGGCATCGACAATCGCACCGGCCGCGATCTCAGGGTTCCTGACACATGCTATGCGGGAACTTCCGACCATTGAGATCAATGTCCACGCGCTTCAGCTCGGCGAGAGTGCGAACGAAGTCTTGTCCGGGAAATATGATGGATGCTTCCTTCCTCAGGCACCAAAGCAGAATTTCAAACTCGCGGTTCAGTCTCTTTATTCTGAGCGCTTGATGCTGGCCTTCGCTGAGACGCACCCATTGGCCGCCCAAAATTTAGTGAGCCCGCAGCAAATGGCCGAGCAACCTTATATGGATCGGCTGAACTGCGAATTTCATAGCCAGATCGTTGCGTATTTTATGGACCGGGACATACTGATGCACCCCCGCTTTAGCTCAGAGCGTGAGGATTGGGTCCAGCAGATGGTTCAGTCGGGGAATGCCGTCTGCATCATGCCAGAACGTTCGGCCTATTTGCCGGGGATCGTCACGCGTCCCGTTGATGGGCTCGATTTGGTGCGCGAAGTGGTTTTTGTGGTGGTTTCCGGATCAGGAAACCCGATGGAATTGCGCCAGTTGTTTGAGATGTCTTCGAAATTCAACTGGGACTGACGCGAATGGAACCTATAGCCTCCTGCTATTGGTAATGCAGTTTCCGCGACCCCATCTTTATCTCAACGCAGCCAAGCCGAGAGGGAAGATATGAAATCCTATGTGAAAACCGACGCCGCCATTGCCAAGCTGACGCCAGAACAATTTCACGTCACTCAGCAAAGTGGAACAGAACGGCCCGGAACCGGCGAATATCTTGAGAACAAAGAGATCGGGGTCTACGTCGATATCGTATCCGGCGAGCCGCTTTTTGCATCGTCTGATAAGTTCGATAGCGGCTGCGGCTGGCCCAGCTTTACCAAGCCGATTGAGCCCGCCTATGTCAACGAATTACGCGATGATGCACATGGCATGATCCGGACAGAAGTCCGCTCCAGCCACGGCGACAGCCATCTGGGCCATGTGTTCTCTGATGGACCGCAAGATCGCGGTGGGCTGAGATATTGCATCAACTCTGCATCGCTTCGGTTTGTGCCGCGTGATGAAATGCAGGCTGAAGGTTATGGCGATTACATAAACCAAGTGGAGGATATCTGATGGACAATCAACGCGCTGTTTTTGCCGGTGGCTGCTTTTGGGGCATGCAGGATTTGATCCGCAAACTGCCTGGGGTGTTGTCGACACGGGTTGGATACACCGGTGGTGGCGTGCCAAATGCCACCTATCGCAACCATGGGACACACGCTGAGGGGATCGAGATCATTTTCGACCCTGCCGCTACCAGTTATCGTGCACTGCTTGAGTTTTTCTTCCAGATTCACGATCCCACCACGCCAATGCGGCAGGGCAATGACCGAGGCACGTCGTATCGATCTGCCATCTACCATGTTGACGAGGCCCAAAGGGCTGAGGCTTTGAATGCCATCGCAGATGTCGAAGCCTCTGGTTTGTGGCCAGGCAAGGTCGTGACCGAGGTCGTGCCTGTCAGTGATTTCTGGGAGGCTGAGCCAGAGCATCAGGATTATCTGGAGCGGATTCCAAACGGCTACACCTGTCACTTTGTGCGGCCCGATTGGGTTTTGCCAAAACGGGAAGCCGCGGAATAGCGCAAAGCCCGACACACCGCTAATTTCCCGTCGCGCATTCCAGCGCGACGGTCCAGTAGAGGGGGGCGCTGTCGCCATCAAAATCGAAGGGAAACGCTATGCAATTTGGAACACTCAACGCCAAAGCACCTGACCTGCGGGTCTCCAAATGGATCGACGCTAACGGACAAGACATGGCGCCGCTGAAACTGGCCGATCTCGGTGAAGGCTACAAGATTATCTACTGCTTCCAGCACTGGTGCCCGGGTTGCCATTCCCGCGGGTTTCCAGCGCTGAAATATCTGCACGACAACCTCAAGGACAAGGGTTTTGGCTTTGCCGTCATCCAAACCGTTTTCGAAGGGGCAGAGGTAAACACCCAGGACAAGCTACGGGTCAATCAGGAGCAATACAGCTTGAAAATGCCATTCGGTCATGACACGCCACCCAAGAACGAGCGTTATCCGACCTTCATGGAGGATTATCGCAGCGGTGGCACGCCTTGGTTCACCGTGATCGATCCGGAGGGACATGTGATCTACGCAGATTTCCGCATCGACCCAGAGCGGTTTTTAAAGGCTTTGGGCGCGGAAGACATCGCGTTTGAGGCCGCCTGATCTGAGAGCGGGTGGTTGAGTGACCGCCCGCTAAACTTCTGTAGCAGAAAGGTACGCAAATGAACCTTCACGTCCCCGAATTCGGATTTGAAAACACCTACGCAAACGAGTTGGAAGGGTTTTTTGTACCGTGGCAGGCAGCGACTGCGCCACAGCCTGAACTCATGTTCCTGAATGATGAATTGGCCGAGGAACTCGGCCTTAAACCTGAAACTTTGAAGGGTGAAGCTGGGGCCGCGCTCTTTTCTGGAAATCAGGTTCCCGATGGCGCGGCTTTGATAGCGCAGGTCTATGCCGGGCACCAATTTGGTGGCTTCTCGGCGCAGCTTGGCGATGGTCGTGCGCTGATGCTGGGCGAAGTGAAAAACGTCCATGGTGAGCGCCGTGATATCCAACTCAAAGGTTCAGGACGCACCCCATTTTCGCGCGGCGGTGATGGCAAAGCTGTGCTGGGCCCGGTCTTGCGCGAATATTTGATGGGCGAGGCCATGCACGCTCTTTCCGTTCCCACCACGCGCGGCCTGGCCGTGGTCACGACAGGTGAAGATATTCAGCGCGAGGGAACACAGCCCGGTGCGGTTTTGACACGCGTGGCTGCAAGCCATTTGCGCGTTGGCACATTTCAGTTTTTCGCCGCGCGTGGCGAGGACGAAAAAGTTCGGAAACTGGCAGATTATGCAATTGCCCGCCACTATCCACATCTGGTGGATGCTGATGACAAGTATCTTGCGTTCTTGTCTGCCGTCATCGACGCCCAAATCGCGCTTGTGGCGAAGTGGGTGCATGTCGGCTTCGTGCATGGGGTTATGAACACGGATAATGTGACGATCTCTGGCGAAACCATCGATTACGGGCCTTGTGCATTTATCGACAGCTACGACCCCGCAGCGGTCTTCAGTTCCATCGATACCGGCGGACGCTATGCCTTTGGCAACCAACCAATTATCGCACAGTGGAACCTTGCGCGATTCGCTGAAACATTGCTGCCGCTGATCGATCCGGAAGACAATGACAATGCGATCCGATTGGCCACAAATGAGGTGAACGGCATACCTGCGCGCTATACAGCCATATGGCTTGATGGGATGCGCCACAAGATCGGGCTATTGTCGGAAGAGGGCGAAGACGCCGATCTGATCAATAACATGTTCCAGACCATGGAAGGTGAAGACGTTGACTACACTCAGTTCTTCCGTGGTTTGGCGGACGCAGCGGGCGGCAAAACGGATCTGGTCTTGGACCTGTTCAGCGATCCTGTGCACATAACGGCTTGGCTGTCGAAATGGCAGGACAGATGTTTGCGCGACCCACAATCGCCGAGCGAACGCCGTGCTGCCATGAATCGTACGAACCCAATCTACATCCCTCGCAACCATAAAGTTGAAGAAGCATTGGATGCGGCGACGCAGGGTGATCTGGAGCCGTTCGAGCGGTTGCTCGACGTGCTGTCCTCACCCTACGATCAACGCGCCAATCTGGAGGCCTATGAAGGTCCGGCCCCAAGTGATTTTGGCCCCTATAAAACCTTTTGCGGAACATGAGGGTCTGAAACATGACACAGCACCATGGCCGGCATGAAACGTGAGGTCTTAGGTAAACCCTGCTCGCTTAACGGCGGCAATCTGATAATTGGAGCTGTGTCTTGAGCAATGCGCGCATTGGGTTTGGTGGCGGGTGTCATTGGTGCACCGAAGCTGTTTTCAATGCTCTGCGGGGTGTCAAACAGGTGTCACAGGGTTTCATAAAATCAGACCCGCCCCATGACAGCTTCTCTGAGGCGGTTTTGGTTGATTACAAGCCTGCCGAAATTCCGTTGGAGGTTCTGATCGAGATCCATTTACGCACACATTCCAGCACCTCGAACCACAAGATGCGCGGAAAATACCGAAGCGCGGTCTATACATTTTCAAGCGAGCAGTCTTTAGAAACCCAAAACGCGCTTGCCAAACTTCAAGGTGCATTTGAATTGAAGCTGGTGACGCAGGTGCTACCGCATGTTGCGTTCACAGCGTCTGATGAGCAGTTTGCAAACTACCAGGAAAAAAATGCCGATGGTCCTTTTTGCGAGCGCTACATTGATCCAAAGCTTGACCTGCTGCGGGATAAGTACGGGGATTGGATTAAAGCCGGTTCGAGCCGTGGCATTCCCGAGCGACAAGCCTGACGAGAGCCGACTTGCGTGACCAGTGCAGTGTGGGCGATCTGTTTGGCCTACCAGTTGCACATCTGGCAGACAGCGGCCGCGCTGGCACCTTTTGTATTTGCTAGTCGGAATAGTGCTCGGCGACGAATTCGGACCGGGGTGTGCCAGGCCAATCGTTCGCTGAGCTCCTGAACGAAGGCAGTTCAAACAGGCGCGCTGCGTAGTCAGCTACAGCCGGGTTTTTCAAGTCATTGAGAAGATGCTCCCCCTCCCATGCGAACGCCATGCCGAGCCATTTCAACCGGAACAGGGAGATCGCCCAGAAAAGATCGGCAAGCGTCAATTGGTCTCCACAAATCCAGTTGTTGCCGCTATCAATTCGCTGGTCGAGATCGTGCACAATGCGAAGGATTTCGTCCACCGAGGCCTGCATGCGTTCCGGTGTCATCACGTGATGCTTACCGGCTTTTTCCTTTGCGATCTTCGCATCATAGGCGGCAGCCAGGGACGCATCGTCCGCGACAAGAGCGCGAGCGGTTTCGATCTTTTTGATCTTGCGATCATGTACGCCGGACATGCCGGATTTCAGGCGTTCGGGCCGAAAGTCGATATCGGGATGTGCTCCATAGAGTACGGCGACATGCGGAGTGGCATCAACAATGGCAAGCTCGTCCATAACCTGCGGGGCAAGATGCTCGGGGACGAGAGAATTTGCCGGATCAACGACGCGGTCGATGTGCTGACAGATGGCAAGGCTGTCCACGACCACACGGCTCTCAGGCCAATCAACCAGTGTCGGCACGACCGCCGGGTCGAAGCCTTCAGAGGAAACATTCGATCTTCCCGTGTATCCGGTGGCATAATGCGTTCCAGGGTGCGCAGCCATTCGAAGTTTGACGTAAGCGGGATCGTAATTTCCCAAAAGCGGGGATTGCAGATTAATGTCATGGGCGACGAAACTGGCGCCTTTTTCGACCAAGCAAATGCGGACTTTCTGCGAACAGAGCGACAGCGCAAAATGAAAAAGCTCGAAACGCGGCGTTGCTGTGCCCACGGTCCGGTTCATGTCCGGATCGGTTAGCGGCGCATTTGCCGCTGAGACCAACTGTTCAAGTTTATCTGACATGGCGTCCGGTTCCTTTATCAAGGACACATCTCACAAGTCTCTTTCGCTTCCGGTATCCATGACTTCGGCGGCCTTGAAACTTGGTCGTGCTCTCATGCGTTCATAGTAGTTTTCAAGAGCTGTCCCTCGCCACCAATCCTGAAGCTTGTGCACCTTGAACCGCGCCAGCGCTGCCGTCGCGAAGCAGTCGGCGAGCGAATAAGTTGGACCAGCAAGGAACTGCTGCGAATCCAAAGCTTCGGACATGCGCAAGATGAGGGCCCTGGTCGAGGCTAGATGCCCTTCAATCTCATCGGGCTTGCGCAGCAGGGTCTGGAACCGCCGGTTGCCTGCAATCCGGCCTTCAAGCAGTTCGGCCATCTCCGGGTGTTTCTCAAGGAGTTGTTCAAGCAGCAGTCCTCGAGCGATGATCTGCGGTGCCGTCCCGTCCGGGTCAAGGCGATTGCGGTAGAGCAGCACCCCGTAATGCGGGGCCATAATATCTTTCAGCCAGGCTTGTGTCGTCGCATCCCCGGAAAGGTCCGGCCCATCCAAGGCCTGTAGACGGTTCACGATCCGGATGGTGTCGGTCACAATCTCTGTGCCTAAAACCAGTGTCGGCACCACGGCTTTCGGGTTCAAGGCGATGTACCATGGTTCGAACTGTTCATTCGTTTCCATGATATCGACCGGGCGTCGCTGGAACTGAACGGCTTTTTCAAAAAAGGCCAGACGCGCCATTTGCGAACAGATAGACCCTGTATGATCGTAGAGAATGGGTAATGACATGACCCGACACTACGCTAACTAACCTTCAAGAAGAAAGAGTCTCGGAGCAGTTATTAGTTCATTCGCTAAGGGCCGCTTTTGCCGGTGGCATTTTTGGCGTCATACACGCGCTTAAACGCCCATTTGTCAGCTGGGCCTGAAAAGCGTTGCAGACCCAAGTTTCGCTCGGCTCAGTTCCACGTCACATCATGAGCGCTTTGTTTACGAGGGCTGCTTTGCCATTGTATTTCGATACATCGACACCACGCTCTTCAAGGGCCTCGCTGAGTTCAGTTTCCGTCAGAGCCTCAATCGCCTCCGTGGTCATTTTCAGAAAATTGATCTTGCGATTTATCGGAGGATTGGTTGCACCGAACACACTGCGGTTTTCGAACGCAAACTCCTGAGAATACTTGCCCATAAAATGGGTCAGGAACGTATTGATGCTGGGACGAATTCGCGGGTCTTCGGTCATATGCTGCGCTGAGTTATCAAGCGTGTCGACCATCAATTTCGACCAACGCTCTGCCCCCTTTTCATTCATCAACTGGATCGCATTGTGAGTGTGGTGAAAGTTCAGCCTGAATTCTGCGCCGTGGTAATAAGGGCCGCCACCCATCACATCGATCCACATCGAAGCTTGTGTATTTACGTGGTGGCCAATACCCCCAACACGAGCAAATACGGACGTAAACCAGTCGTCATCAGCAAACACCCGTTCGTAAAAATTCGTGACGATTTTAACGATGGGGTCCTGCCCGAGCACCGAATAAAGCTGCCAAAACTGAACAGGCTTGGTCAGGTCGTTTGAGGCGTTAAGCGAAACAATTTGCTCCATCCTGTGAGCATCTCTTGGAAGCAGCTTTTTTATGATAGCTGCCGATATGTAGTCGCGTTGAATCTTTTCGGACATGTACCCATGTCGCGTCGGATATTTCGGGTAAACGGATTTCGTCACAAATTAAGTCCTTCGCGCAAACGGAGTGTCATACCAATGTCACTTCTTGATCGTGTCTTAAGGTGTGACGTCAGTTCGCACAGATTTGTACGCAGCGCTGTTTTTTCAAGAGCGCTATTGCATAGGTCGATTTTCATAAAACGGGTTTCTGAGGCGATGAGCGGTCTTTGGTCATTGGCAAAACGAGGCCAAAATGGTCCACTAGCGTGCTGAACTGCTAGGCCGCTCCGGATACACCCGCAATATCTCTCAGTGCTTGGGCCGATATTTCAAAGGATTTTAGCCTTGCCGCGTGATCGTGGATCATACCCGTCACCATTATCTCGTCTGGCTGGTACCTGGCAGTCAAAGCGCCAAGTTCTCGGCGCACCGTTTCGGGACTGCCGGTTGCCGAGCAGGAAAGCGCCTGTTTGACTTGCGCCATCACAGGCGCCGGAATCTCCGCTGATAGTTCCGCAACAGGACGCGGGAGTTGGCCCGGTTGCCCGGTACGCAAGCGAGCGAAAGCCAGAAGTTGGGAAGAGCGCAAGTAAGACGCCTCCTCATCGGTTTCAGCCGCACAAACACCTGCTGCCATCATGAAGTACGGCTTGGTAAGCCACTGTGATGGACGGAATGTTGTTCGATAGGTCGCAATCGCGTCCTCGAGCATTGCAGGCGCGAAATGCGAGGCAAACGCATAGGGTAACCCAAGGTGGGCAGCCAGTTGCGCGCCATATAGGCTGGAGCCGAGTACCCAAACCGGCACATGGGTGCCTTGACCGGGGATTGCACATATCCGCGCGCCTTCGGACGCTTCATCAAAATATGACAGTAATTCCACCACGTCCTGCGGGAAATTGTCATTTGCTTCCATATGCCGTCGGAGTGCGTGCGCAGCCGCTCCGTCGGTTCCAGGAGCCCGGCCGAGTCCCAGATCAATGCGCCCGGGATAGAGCGTGGCAAGGGTTCCAAACTGCTCGGCAATCACTAAGGGCGCATGGTTGGGTAACATGATGCCCCCGGCACCGACGCGAATGGTCTTTGTGCCCGCAGCGTCGTGGCCGATTACAATCGACGTTGCCGCACTGGCGATGCCCGGCATGTTGTGATGCTCCGCCAGCCAATACCGGTGATACCCGTTTGCCTCGGCATGGCGCGCAAGGTCGAGAGTATTGCGCAAAGCGTCAGCAGCTGATCCGCCTTCGGGGATCGGTGACAAGTCAAGTAGAGAGAATTTTTGCAACACCAGACTCCATGATTGGTCAGAGCCTATATAGGTTAGTATTGAGCGCGCTGTAATGTCTTACCTTCACAGAACCCATGTTAGCTTTTGTGGCCAATCGCGCTTATGCCGGTTTCGCGCAAGTAGGTCCTCATGGGCAGCGGCCTCAGACCTGATGGAACGGTCTCAGGCTTTTTCATCGCTCTTGGCCCTGCTTGCCAACAGTTCGGTTCAAGATGCTTCCGGGCTGACACGCCTCAGCTTCTGAAACCGTCGAGCTCGAGCGGGCATCTCGCGATCTGGAAAGACTTGGCCCCAATCCGCATCAACGACATCGCCAACGTAGAGATCTCCCTTGCTGTCATAAGCGATGCTATGGGGAGAAAGAAACTGGCCTGGTTCCAAGCCCGGCCCTTTCTTTGCGTCGAGGCGCGACAGAACATTGCTCTGTTGGTCAAAAACACTGACAAACGGGCCAATATTCGGAAACTCTCGGTTCACCTTCAGATACGAAGCCAGCTCACCTACGATACAATCCGGACAACTGCCGGGCGTTATGGCCAATCCGCTGGGACGGTGCATGTTGTTAATTTGCGTTTCAAAGCGACCCTCTTCATCGAAAATCTGAATGCGAGAATTTTCCCTGTCAGCGACATAGATCCAGCCGTCAGCATCGCAGCAGATGTTGTGAGGAAGATTGAATTCTCCGGGACCCGTACCGGGCGTACCCCAACTTTTAAGCAGCCTGCCACTGGCGTCGAACTTGTGTATGCACGCGTTCTGATAGCCGTCGGACACGAATATATCGCCGGAAGGCGAGACTGCCGAATGGGTGCATTTGCAAAACGGCTTGCCGCTCATGAAACCAGAGTTCGAACCAGCCGTTCCAATTTCTAAAAGAAGCTTACCATCGAGGCTGAACTTCCGAACCGTATGGTCGAAATTATCCGTTAGATAGATACATTGGTCAGGCCCGATGCTGGCCCCGTGCGGGTTCGCAAAGACCCCATGACCCCAAGTCGACAACACATCTCCGTTTTGACTCAGGACAACGACCGGGTGGCTGCCCCGGTTGAACAGGTAAACTCTGTCTTTGTCATCCACAGCGATCCCGGCGACATCGCCCAACGTCACCTCCGGTGGCAAATGCGCCCAGTCCGGCAGGGGTTCGTATGAATAATCACCTTTGCCCAGGTTTTTGTTCATCTGTTCCTCTTGGTCGCGAATTAATTGGGGTATTCGCGGATTTCACAGTTTTCCATCGAAAATCCCGCCAGTTCCTTGAAGACGTCTCCATGGCCGACCACAGCCAATTGAATTTCTGCCATCTGGTCAAGTTCCAAAGCGAATTTTCTAATGCGTTGTTGGAAAATATCCCTTGGCTCGACCGGCACGCCATTCTCGTTCGTTGGTCCTTGATGCCACCATATCTCATCCAGATGGTCGAAAGACAGGCTGGAGAAATCCATTTGCAAAGCGCTTGGAGCGCGGCCCATATCGCAACTGTGGCTTAGAAGTTCACGGTGGCCTGCCTGCACGCTTATTGGCGCAATACCTTGGAAAATTGTAAGGGCTGTCTGGATGGCGCGGCTCAATGGTGACGTTATGACTTGTTGAATTCCAAGCTCCCTGATTGCGATCCTCGCTTGTTCCGCCTGTATGCGCCCTTTCTCCGTTAGCGGTGCATCAAAAATCATCGGGTCCGCCTCGCCCTCATTGTGCGCAGCATTGAATTCTGACTGGCCGTGCCGGATTAGATAGACGGTCATTTGTTTTCCTGTACCTGTAATTAGAAGGGTTATGCACATTGGCATAAAGCGATTGAAGAAACGTCATTCACACCGGGCGTCTGACCGGCCGAATTGGTCGAATCCTTTCAAAGAGAATAGCAGACCAAAGCACTTTGGCGACAGCAGCGACGTTTTTCAGGGCTTCAGAACCTAGATCGGCGCGCGCCAATCCATCGTCAGGGGCGCAGTTGAACCTCGCTCAATCAACACGTTCGGGATCAGCAGGCGCATGGGAGCAAGCTTTTGCGAGGGGTGTCTTAAGCGGGTGTCGAGCCGTCGCACTGCCGCACGGCCAAATTCCTGTGCTTTGATTTTGACAGTGGTCAGGGTCGGGGTAACCTGAAGGGCGGGGCTGAAATCTCCGAAACCCACGACCGAAACGTCGCGCGGGATGCGCCAGCCGCGTGACAGAATGTCAGAATAGGCGGTGATAGCCAGCCCGTCGTGACCGCAGAAAAATGCTGTTGGATGACCACCCTCGGCCAGAACCTGGTCGAGTCCTTGGGTAAACGTCGTAGCGCCGCCCCATGTCACATCATAGCAGGTCATGCCAGGTGTCGCCTCGACAACCTCTTGCAGGCCCAGCAGACGTTCTCGCCGACCGCGCAAATCAATGTCGCCATGGACAAAAACAATCTCGCGGTGGCCCAGATCATAGAGGTAGGTGCCGATGGCGATGCCTGCCTCGCGGTCGGTGCCGCCGACGAGATCAACTTGTTCCAACGGATCAGCCCAACCAGACCGCACCACGGGTTTGGCGCTGTTCATGATCTGCGCCAGCGAGGGTTTGTGCTGCACATTAACTGAGAAAATGGCGTCGCAGCCGTCAAGGAACTTCTTGAGATCTCCGTCTCCGGCGGTCCAATGGGCACGTATCGTGTAGCCAAGGCGCGCCGCCTCACTTTGCAAGCCGTTTTGAATCTGAACGTTCATTTCGCCGTTGGCGTGATCCTCGACATCGAAAACCGCACCAATGGTAAAGGTGCTGCGGGTCGGGCGGTTGTACCCAAGGTTTGTAGCGACCTCTACTACACGGGCACGAGTGGCTTCGCTGACACCCTGCTTGCCGGACAGCGCGCGGGAGACAGCGAACTTGGACAGACCGGTTTGTTCGGCAATGATTCGGAGGGTGACTTTACTCATCCAGGCCTCTTGATTTTGCCGCAGTGCGGCAGGTTTTGGTCAACTATTTGAGCCCCAACGGTCGCACTGTATTTGCTAACGTAGAAACTTTTCTTTTACATAACGCTTTACCTAACGATATTCCATGTATGATGCTATGGGGGAACCAAAATATTATTTTTGTTCTGGGAGGGACAGCATGAACAGGATCGGCAGACGTAGCTTTATTATTTCGACTACTGCCCTTGCCGGGGTCGCATTGAGCGGCATTCCGGCATTTGCACAAGAGGTTGATTTACCACCTCAAGACGCAAGATTACCCGAAAATCCCCTGATTATAACGCCAACGGACCGGCCCGGCTCGCAGGGCGGCACCTGGAACCACGCGCTTGTTGGTGGTGGATCCTTGTCGATGCTGATCCGCTATCAGGGTTATGAGCCGCTTGTGCGCTTTACCCCGGACTGGTCAGGTCTGGAGCCTAACGTTGCAGAAAGTTATGAAGTCAACGAAGATTCCACCGTCTATACATTCCACTTGCGCAAGGGGCATAAATGGTCAGATGGTGAGCCTTATACGACTGAAGACATCCGTTTTTGGTATGAAGACATTTTTCAGGATCCCGAAGCTCCATCGACCAAAGGCCAGAGTTATTGGCAGGCCAACGGCAAAGTTGCGACACTTGAGATTGTCGATGAAACGACCTTCCGCGTTGTCTTCGCCTCGCCCAATGGTTTTTTTGCCCAGGGTCTTGCATGGGCCAACCAGGATCAGCTGACAAAGGCACCTGCCCATTACCTCAAGCAATTTCATATAAGGTATAATCCGAAAGCCAATGAACTGGCGCAAGAGCGAGGGTTTGAAAGCTGGGTTGCGCTGTTTGCACGCGAGCACGGTCTGGATGAGGACAACGTTCATTTCCAGAACTCGGCCCGTCCGACCTTGAATGCATGGAAATTCACATCAGCACCGGGCGAAGACACCGAGCGCGCCATCGCCAAGCGCAACCCCTATTACCACAAGGTCGATACCGAGGGGACACAACTGCCATATTTCGATCAGGTGGTTTATCAGATGGTCGCTGATCCGGAGGTTCTGCTGTTGAAGACCCTTCAGGGGGAAATCGACATGATGGACCAATACATCGCCACGCCAGCAAACAAGCCGGTGTTGTTCGACGGTAAGCAGGACGGGGACTTTGATTTCTATTCTCTGAAAGAAACCGCTGCGAATGTCATGGTGTTCCAGTTGAACCTGAACCACACTGATGCGGTCAAGAACGAGCTCTATAACAACATCGAGTTCCGTCAGGCGCTATCGGTTGCCATTAACCGGCAAGACCTGATCGACGCGGTGTTCGTGGGGCAGGGCAAGCCGGCGCAACCTTCGATAAATGACAGCGATCCGCTCTATAATGAACGGCTGGCGACGCAGTTTACGCAGTACGATCCTGATCTGGCCAATGAGATGCTCGATGCCATCGTGCCCGAGCGGGATGGGGACGGCTATCGCCTCGATCCATCAGGGCGGCGTCTGTCAATTCTGTTTGAGATTGATCAGGTGCGGTCGACATTTATCGACATGTTCGAATTGGCAATCCCAATGTTTCAGGCTGTGGGTATTGATGCGCAAATCCGCACCATGGACCGCTCCCTTTGGGAAACACGGGTGCGCAATGGTCGCGACTTTGACGCTTCGGCGCACCAGTTTGGCGCCAATGGTGGCATAGCGGCGATGCTCGATCCGCGGTATTTCGTGCCCTACAATAGCAACTCGATCTATGCGCCGGGCTGGTCGCTCTACTTTAGCTCGCCCGACAATCCCGATGCGATCGAGCCACCGCAGGAGATCAAGGATCAGCAACAGCGCTATCGCGATCTGCTGGCCACCGGTGATCTGGCGGCCCAGCAGGCCAAGATGGCCGAGATACTCGAGGCCGCTGCGGATCAGTTCCTTGTCTTTGGCGTCTCACTTCCGCCGAACGGATATGGTGTGGTCAAGAATGATATGGTCAACACCATGCCAGTAATGGCGAACAGCTTTGGGTGGCCAACACCGGCGCCGTCAAGGCCGGAGCAGTTCTTCAAGAACTGATCCTTTGACACCAATGTGCGGCCCGGTTTCATCCCGACGGGCCGCACACTTTTTCCCTGGAATTGAGAGTATGACATGCCCGACACGGCACATGATGCTGCACGTCTTTTGCGGAGTTCTGAATGGCATCGCGGGGCGACCCGCTGGACGCAGTTGACGCTGGCTGAGGACGATCCGGTAAAGTTCGATGTGACTGAGTGGATCGATGTGTTTCGGCAGACGGGTTCAAACGCCACTTGCCTAAGTGCAGGCGGGTATGTCGCCTATTATCCGACAAAGGTGCCCTACCATTATCGTAGCAAATGGCTGGGCGATACCGACCCGTTTGGCGCGTTGGTTGATGGCGCGCGGGCGCGGTCCATGCATGTAATGGCGCGGGTTGATCCGCATGCCATTCATAACGACGCCGCCGAAGCGCATCCCGAATGGGTGGCCGTTGATGCAGCGGGTAACCCGCGGCGGCACTGGGCGTTTCCCGATGTATGGGTCACCTGCGCCTATGGTGACTACAATATGGAATACATGCCTGAGATCGTGCGTGAAATTGTGCGCGAATATGACATTGATGCGGTTTTCGCCAACCGCTGGCAGGGGCATGGTATCTGCTATTGCGAGGGCTGCGCCAAGCGGTTCCGAGATGCATCTAGCCACGATTTGCCGCAAGGTAGCAATCCCGATGACGCCGCATGGCGGGCCTGGGTGGCGTGGCGCCGCGACCGCTTGACGAAATTGGTTGTCGATTGGGACCGTGCCGTACAGGCGATCCGGCCCAATGCGAGCTTTATCCCCAATATGGGGGGAGCCTCGCTCATGGAATTTGATCTGGAAACGATCGAGGCTCATTGCCCGTTTCTGGTGGTTGATCATCAAGGTCGCCATGGCCTTGAGCCGGTCTGGATGGCGGGACGCAACGCCAAACGCATCCGCGCCACGTTCCGTGACCGGTCTGTGGTGCTGATCACATCTGTCGGACCGGAAGAGCCGGTGCACCGCTGGAAGGATTCCGTTACCACCGGACCAGAAATAACCACCTGGATCGGTGACGGAGTGGCGCATGGAATGCTGCCATGGTTTACCAAGTTTAACGGTGTGATCCCTGATCCGCGCTGGATCGCCCCAGTGGCTGAAGGTTTTGATCTGCACGCAAAGTTGGAACCCGCGCTGGAAGCGACGAAGCCCGCCTGCGAAATTGCCATTCTGGATGCAACCACGACCCTGCGTCTGTTTGATTGGACCAACCGCGATCAGGCCGAGGCAGATGAAAAGGGCTTCTGTCACGCACTGGTCGAGGCCGGTTTGTCGTTCGAGTTCGTCTCCGATCACGCGATGACAGACGAGATGCTGGACCGGTTCCGTGTGCTGATCCTGCCCAATGCGCGGTGTTTATCCGACGCGCAATGCGCGTTGATTGCCGATTGGGTCGAACGTGGCGGCAATCTGATCGTTGCGGGCGAAAGCGCCATGGCCGGCGAGGATGGCGTGCCGCGCGCAGAGTGTGGGTTGGCCAGGGTTTTGGGCACGCGGGTCACGGCTGCGCCACGCGGACCAGTCAAGAATACCTATGTCGAACTGTCGGGTGACCATCCGGTAAACGCAGGTTATGAGGGCGCCGAACGGATCATCGGCGGCATTCGTCTTGTCGGGATTGAGGCGGACGAAGGCACCGATACGCCGTTTCTTTACGTCCCCGATTTCCCTGATCTGCCGATGGAGGAGGTCTATCCTCGCGATGCGGCCACAGCGCCTGCAGTTGTGACGCGCCAGACCCCATCCGGGGGCCGTACGGTGCACATCCCGTGGAACATCGGCGCTACCTTTTGGGACGTGCAGGCCAAGGATCATCAGCGTTTGATGGAAAACGCGGTCCGTTGGGCATTATCCGGACCTGCAATGGTCGAAGTGACCGGCAAAGGCGTTCTGGACATTGGTGTGCGACAGGGGGAAGGGGCGGCGCTCGTCACACTCGTGAACCTCACCAACCCGATGATGTGGAAGGCACCTATCCACGAGATTTATCCCGTCGGGCCACTAGAGGTGTCGATTGCCCTTCCCGAGGGAGCGACTGGTGTGTCGGCGCATTTGCCGATTGCCGACAGCACCGCAGATGCAATCCTGCGCGATGGCCGCGCCATTGTAACCGTGCAACATATTGATATTGTTGAGGCAGTTCATTTGACGTGGGAGGTGCCTGCCTGATGTGGGGCTATTTTCTTAAACGGATATTGTTGATGGTGCCGACGATGTTCGGCATCTCGGTAATCTCGTTCTTCATCATTCAACTGCCACCGGGTGATTATCTGACGTCGCTTATGGCATCGATGGCCGACAGCGGTCAGACGGTTGACCCGGCCGAACTTGCCCGGATGCGGGCCACCTACGGCCTCGATGATCCGATGGCGCTGCAATATTTCAAATGGATCAGCGGCATCGTGCTCCGGGGCGATTTTGGCTATTCGTTTGAATGGGGCCGCCCGGTGAGCGAGCTGATCTGGGATCGCATGGGAGCGACCCTGTCGATCTCGATGGCGGCATTGGTATTTGTCTGGGCAGTGTCGCTGCCCATTGGCATCTATTCCGCCGTGCGCCGTCATTCCATTGGCGATCACGTAGCGACATTTTTTGGCTTTCTGGGACTGGCGATCCCGAATTTCATTCTCGCGCTGACGTTGATGTATGTCAGCTACAAATATTTCGGCCAGAGCGTCGGCGGGCTGTTTTCGCCGGAATATGTCGGAGCTGACTGGTCATGGGGCCGGGTCTGGGACCTGATGAAACATCTCTGGATTCCGGTGATTGTCATTGGCACCTCGGGCACCGCCGCTCTGATCCGCATATTACGGGCCAATCTGACTGATGAGTTGTCAAAGCCCTATGTTGTAACCGCGCGAGCCAAAGGTCTGTCGGAATACAAGGTGATCATGCGTTATCCGGTGCGCATCGCGCTCAACCCCTTTGTCTCGGCGATTGGCTGGGTGCTGCCGCAGTTGATCTCTGGCGTCACGATCACCGCGATTGTCCTGAATCTGCCGACCGCTGGACCGCTTTTGCTGCGGGCGCTGGTCAGTCAGGACATGTATCTGGCCGGCAGCTTCATCCTGCTTATGGGGGTGCTGACACTGATCGGGATGTTGGTGTCCGATCTTCTGCTGGCCCTGCTTGACCCGCGCATAAGGTTCACCTGATGGAAAAACTATCACAGATACCAGAGGAAACCGGCCCCGCGATCAGTCCACTGCGCCCCGGTGAGGATGCAAGCAAGATTGCTGTGTCGGGCCAATGGACCCTGATCCGGCAGAAGTTTTTCGCCAATAAGGTGGCGGTTTTTGCCGGGATCGTCGTGCTCCTGTTTTACCTCGTCGGGCTGTTCGCCGAGTTTCTGGCGCCCACATCGCCCACGCTGGCACAGCCGCGTTTCACTTATGCACCGCCGCAAAGCATTGATTTCTTTGTAACAGATGAAAGCGGCGACCGGCACTGGCAGCCACACGTCAAGGGTTACACCATGACGGTGAACCAGGAGTCTCTGCGTCGGTCATTTGCGATCGATGAAACAGCGGTGATCCCGATTGGATTCTTTGTTGAAGGTACGCCCTATCGGCTTTGGGGCCTGTTCGAGATGGATACCCATCTGATTGGGCCGCTGGACGCTAGTAAACCGATGAACCTGCTGGGCACCGACAGCCTTGGCCGGGATCTGATGAGCCGACTGATCTATGGAACACGGGTTTCGATGTCGATTGGCCTGATCGGTGTCATTTCGAGCCTGTTTATTGGCGTCGTTCTGGGTGCCCTTTCGGGGTATTATGGCGGCTGGACCGATATCGTCATCCAGCGTGTGATCGAAGTGACGAGCGCGATGCCGACAATCCCGCTTTGGCTCGGTCTTGCCGCTGCTGTACCGATCACATGGTCCCCGCTGACCGTCTATTTCATGGTGACGCTGATCGTGTCGCTCTTGGCCTGGACGAGTCTTGCGCGGGAGGTGCGGGGCCGGTTTCTGGCACTGCGTGACGAGGATTTCGTGACGGCCGCCATATTGGATGGATCAGGGCAAGCGCGTGTTATTTTTCGGCACATCTTACCATCGCTGACCTCGCATATTCTTGCCGTGGTGACGCTGGCGATCCCGACGATGATCGTTGCGGAAACGGCACTGTCGTTTCTTGGAATCGGGTTGAAATCACCGGTGGTCAGTTGGGGTGTGCTGCTTCAGGACGCGCAGAACATCCGCACGGTGGCGACAGCGCCCTGGTTGCTGGTCTGGCCCGCAGGAGCGGTGGTTCTGACTGTCCTTTCATTCAATTTCCTGGGCGACGGGATGCGTGATGCCGCAGACCCATACGCTACATGAGCGCTGAGATGACCCAGCTTGAGATGGCCCAACCTGAGATGACGCAACCAGATATGGCACAAGAGCCGGTTCTGACCGTGCGCAATCTTAGTCTGGATTTCCACCTGCGGACCCATATTCTGCATGCGGTGCGGGATGTGAGCTTTGATCTCTATCCTGGTAAAACCCTGTGTCTTGTCGGTGAGAGCGGCTCGGGCAAATCGGTGACGGCGCGGGCGCTTTTGCGGTTGATTGATGCGCAGGCGAAGGTGTCGGGCGGTGAGATCACATTGCGCGGGCTCGGGGGGCCGCTAGCCCTTCATACCCTGGCGTCCAACAGCCGCGAAATACGTGCTGTGCGCGGCGGGCGGATTGGCCTGATCTTTCAGGAGCCGATGTCCTCATTGTCGCCGGTACGGACCATTGGTACGCAGATCGTCGAGGCGCTGCTTTTGCACCGTAAAATGACCAAGGCAGAGGCCAAGGCTGAAACCGTCAATCTGCTGCGGCAGGTCGAGATCGCTCAGCCAGAACATATGGCGGACCGCTATACATTTGAATTTTCGGGGGGCATGCGGCAGCGCGCGATGATCGCCATGGCGCTGGCCTGCAATCCCGACATCCTGATTGCGGATGAGCCAACCACCGCACTTGATGTCACCACGCAGGCCGAGATCATGGATCTGATCGCACGCCTTCAGGCCGAGCGTGGCATGGCCATGCTGATGATCACCCACGACCTTGGCCTTGTCGCCGAGGTCGCCGATCATGTCGCAGTGATGCGCTGGGGAAAGATCGTCGAACAAGGGCCGGTGGACGACATTTTTTACGGCGCTCAGCACCCTTACACCAAGGCGCTGCTGGCCGCGACTGTGCGCCTTGATACAGCGGTAAAACGCATTGCGCCGAATAGAGCGGGACAGCCACTATTGCAGGCGCGGGGGTTGACCAAGGGGTTTGGTGCCACAAATTGGCGCGGCAAAAAAACCTATGAAATCAAAGCTGTGGATGATGTCAGCCTTGATCTCTGGCCGGGTGAAAACTTGGGAATCGTGGGCGAGAGCGGTTCCGGGAAAACGACGCTTGGGCGGATGCTCTTGCGGATTGTTGAGCCGTCTGAGGGCAGCATTTTGTGGCATGGCGACGAGGGTGCCGAGGAAGTCACGCAGATGCCACGACCCGATCTGGCGCGCTATCGCTCAGCTGTACGTTTGGTTTTCCAGGACCCCTTCGCGTCGCTCAATCCGCGGATGACGGTAAAGCAAGTGATAGCCGATCCGCTCATTGTAGGCGGCGGCATGAGTGATGCTGCGTTCAATGCGCGTGTGGCGGAATTGCTGGAACTGGTTGGTCTGGAGCAATCCGCGATGGAACGCTATCCGCATGCCTTTTCTGGTGGTCAGCGCCAGCGGATCAGCATTGCCCGCGCGCTTGCTTCGAACCCCCGTGTGATCATCGCGGATGAGGCAACATCAGCGCTGGATGTGTCGATCCGTGCGCAGGTACTGGACCTGCTCCTTGACCTGCAAAAGCGGCTCGACCTCAGCTTTATCTTTATCGCGCATGACATTTCGGTGGTGCGGTATTTCTGTGATCGGGTTGCCGTGATGCATCAGGGCCGGATCGTTGAGACGGGATCCGCCGAGCAAATTTGCACCGCCCCTGCTGAACTTTATACCCAGAGCCTGATTTCCGCAGTGCCGAACCCTGATCCCCGTAATCGGCGGATGCTTCACCGCACGCGGTTTAATGCCTGAGCCAAACCCGTTTCGCAAGAGAAGACTATAGAGGACATGATGCCCAAATTCTGCGCCAACCTGTCGATGCTCTATACTGAGTACGATTTTCTTGACCGCTTTGCCGCTGCGGCGGCGGACGGGTTTTCCGGGGTGGAATACCTGGGTCCCTATGACCATTCAGAGACGGAAGTTGCCGCTGCGTTAAACGGGGCGGGGCTGACGCAGGTCCTGTTCAATGTGCCTTCGGGTGACTGGGCAGGTGGCGAGCGTGGCCTATTGTGCCTGCCCGGCCGGGTCGAGGAATTCCGAGCCGGAGTGGATACCGCTTTGCGCTATGCGGCGGCGTTGGATTGCAAGCAGATTAACTGTCTGGCCGGCATCGCGCCTGAGGGGGTACCTGCTGCCGAACTGGATGCGACGATGATCGAAAACCTCGCCTATGCCGCGCCGCGGATGGAGGCGGCGGGGATACGGCTTTTGCTTGAACCGGTGAACAATCGCGACATTCCGGGTTTTCACCTGTCCCGCGTTGATCACGCGCTGCGGATCATCGAGCAGGTCCAGCATGCCAACCTCTGGCTGCAATATGATTTCTACCATGCGCAGATCATGCAGGGCGATTTGGTGCCGACGTTCGAGCGCAATCAAAATCGTATCGCACACATCCAGATTGCCGATCATCCCGGCCGACATGAGCCGGGCACCGGCGAAATCCACCATCCCTACCTGATGCAAAGCCTTGATCGTCTTGGATATGACGGCTGGGTGGGCTGCGAATACAAGCCCCGCGCTGGTACGTCTGAAGGGCTGGCCTGGATGAAAGACATGGGAGTAAAGGCATGAAAATCGGGTTTATTGGACTAGGCGTCATGGGGCGGCCAATGGCGGCACACCTGATCGCAGCAGGGCACAATGTGTTTCTGCACCGGGTGAAGGAAGTCAGCCAGGATCTGGTGACGGTGGGGGGCACTGCATTGGACAGTGCCGCTGCTGTTGCTGCAGCATCCGAGGTCGTCGTCCTGATGCTGCCGGACACGCCGGACGTTGAAGAGGTTCTGTTTGGCGACCATGGCGTGGCGAACGGTCTGCAAGATGGGGCGTTGGTGATCGATATGAGCTCGATCTCGCCGGTTGCAACCAGAGAATTTGCTGACCGGATCACTGCGCAGGCCGCCGATTGGGTTGATGCGCCGGTGTCTGGCGGCGAGGCGGGGGCCAAGAATGCTGCCCTGACGATTATGGCCGGTGGCACTGAGGCGGCTTTCGCCCGCGCCAAGCCAATTCTGGAAGTGATGGGCAAACGCATCACCCATATCGGGCCTGCAGGCGATGGACAAGTGGCCAAGGTCTGTAATCAGGTCATTGTCGGTCTGACGATTGAGGCCGTGGCCGAGGGGCTGTTTTTGGCTACACGTGCCGGTGCCGATCCGGGGCGTGTGCGGGAGGCGCTGACGGGTGGTTTTGCCGATAGCGCCATTCTCAAAGTACATGGCGAGCGGATGATTGACGAGGCGTTTGCGCCAGGTTTCCGCATCGCACTGCATCGTAAAGACCTGGGTCTGGCGATAGATGCCGCCCGCGCTTTGGATGTTGCGCTGCCCAACACCGCGATGGTGCATCAACTGATGGGAGCCGCCATTGGGCGCGGTGACGGGGACCTCGATCACTCCGCCCTGATCCGCAATTTGCAGGTGCTCGCTTCTGGTGAATAGGCCCTGAATCATCGCGGGAACTGGGCCGATGGTCGCTCTGTTCCCGTGCAATCTGACACTTCGGCCCCTGACCAGGGACCGGCTTCATTCCGCCAAGAGGATAAATCCATGCCCGCTAAACTGCCACAGGTGCCCTACGGGGCTGTTTACTTTCGCAAATCCAATCCCCCACGAGAGGATTGGGCCCGTGATTACGGCATCGCGTCAAGTGATGGCCTGAACACGTTTCGCCACTGGTTCATGTGGTCGGCGATTGAACGCGCGCCAGGCAAATACGACTGGGATGATTGCGACCGACAGCTTGATCTGGCGGCAGAAAATGGCATGGCGACGGTGATCGCAGAATTCACCATGGCTTCGCCCGACTGGCTGCAACGCAAATTGGACTTTGCACGGATGTGCAAAGCGGACGGCACGCTGATGGCGTCGCAGCACAGCCCCTCGGTTGCGGTTGGTGGCTTCGGCGATGGATTGGGCGGCGCGGGGCCGCTGACGCTGAATGCACCTGAGGTGCATGAGGCGGTGATGGGATTTCTGACCGAACTGGCGGGTCGCTATCGCGGACATCCGGGCCTGTTGGGTTACGACGTAAACAACGAGGTGAACTACAGCCCTGATTATGATTTCTCAAAGCCGACTGCGGCCGCGTTTCGCGTCTGGCTGCGTGAAAAATACGGCACGCTCGATGCGCTGGCAAAGGTCTGGCATCGCTATTCCTATGCCGAGTGGGACGACATCATGCCGCCCCGGCAAATTCAGCCCTATTCCGAATGTCTGGACTGGCTGAGATTCCGTGAGGATAATTTCTATGGCCATGTACAGGATAAAATCGACACGATCCGCGCCGTAGATCCCGATGCCAAGATCATTTCGCATGGCATTGCGGGCGCGGTTACGGCGCTGGCCGGGCATGGCTGCAATGACTGGCGTGCGGCCGAACAGGTCGAGATTTATGGCTACACCTGGATCGGCGCGCGCAAGGGCAATCAACCGTGGCGCAACTTTTTTGCCGGTGATCTGATCCGGGGTGCGGCGCGGGGCAAACCGTTTTGGCATGCCGAACGGCAGGGCGGCCCGCTTTGGATGCAGCCGCAGGTTCTGGGCCGTGACAAGGAAGATGCACGCGTCGCCACGCCCGAGGATATCCGGCTGTGGTCGCTGGCCTCCTTTGCCGCCGGCGCGCGCGGCATGATGAATTTGCGGTATCGTCCGCTGCTGAACGGTCCGCTCTTTGGGGCTTTTGGCGCCTATGGCATGGACGGCAGTCGCACACCCCGCTCTGAAATGCAGGCCAAAATTGGCCGTTGGGTCAACGCGCCCGAGCAGACCGCCTGCATGGCTGCCAGTCCGGTGCGTGGCGACATTGGCCTGTTGATGATCCCCGAGGCGCAGCGGTTTGACCTGTTATTGTCCAGCCAAGGTGGGTTCAAGACCTATCAGGACGCCATGTGGGGCGCCTATCGCGCATTCTTTGACTTGGGTGTGCAGGCCGATTGGGTTCATGACCAGGATATTGAAAAATACGATGTGATATACGCGCCTTACCCGATTATGATGCCAGCGGAACTCGCTGGTCGACTGGCCAAATGGGTGGCGGATGGCGGGCGACTGATCTCGGAAGCCTGTCCGGGATACTTTGGCGATGATGGCCGCGTTGGCGTGCAGCAACCGAACAACGGACTTGATGCCGTGTTTGGCGTGGTCGAGGACGAAGTGGAGTTCATGCCCGACATCGGCGACCGGATCCGTCTTTCGCTGGATTCCGACGCCGATGTGACGTTGCGCGGCGGCGGGTTCCTTCAATCCTATTCTCCCAAGGGTGCAAACGTTCTGGGGCATTTCGAGGGGGGCCGGGTGGCAGTAACCGCCTCAACCCATGGCAAAGGGCACACGCTTCTGGTCGGCACGCACATGTCCGCCGGGCATTTCCGCGATCTAGAGATTTCTGGCGAAGGAGCGACTTCCTGGTTTCAGACCTGTGTAGACTGGGCCGGGATCACCCCGGCAGTTCAAACCGGGAACAAGGCCGTGCAGGGGCGTTTGCAGCAGGATGGGGATCGGCTTTATCTGTGGCTCATCAATCCGACCCCAGAGGCGCAACAAATCGCAGTAACGATCGATGGTGCGCCGCTTGCGGTCAAGGATACGCTTTGGGGCGATGCGGGCGCGACACATATTCCGGGTCGTGACGCGGTGATTGTCGCGCTGAAATGAAGGTTTCACCACTATCGTGCGTGTGCAGCATCGGTCAACAAGGGCTCTTTCCAGTCATTCGCCCCGATTCGCGTGCAGGACCGTTGTGCGGGGCAAAGTGACCTTTGGTCTCGGTAGGTCCAATGGGCGCCTGAAACCGAGATACGTGCGAGGTTCAATGACCCTATTTCAATGCACGGTTAAAGGCCGCCGCAATCATGTCGATCAGCTGCGCGTGGATCGCGTACCGCGAAGACCCGTTCCCATCTGTACAGATGGGCTCTTCGATCCCTTCCTGCACAGCGATTTCCGCTGCACCCGGCTTACATTCTGCAAACATGGAAAAGTGGCCGGCTTCTTCGATCACCTCGTAGTTGGCATCGGGAATTGCATTCGCGATGTTCGCCGCCTGCGCGGTCGAAGGAATTTCGCCATCTTTGCCGAGGTTTATCAGTGCGACTGGGACCGAAATTCCGGAAAATGACTCGACTGCAAAAACATCGACGGGAACCGGATCGATCGCCATGACAAACCCGATCCGCTCGTCTCGGTTGTCCCGACTGGCGACCTCCTTGTTCATCGCATGTAGATCGACGCCACTCAGGCTTACCCAATTGCACAGCGACGCATTGAGATCATTCGTGTCGCAGTAGTTTGCCAAAAGCGCAGGATCGAGCCGCGCGCCCGCGATAGACAGTACGGTATTGCCACCCATCGACAGCCCCAAAGCGCCGATCCTATCGGCGTTAACATGGGGCTGAAAAGTCTCATTTTTTGCGATGGCGTCAAGCGTTTCCGATAGATCTGGCGGTCTCAGCCAAAGTTTCATTGTCTCTGCCGCCGAACGGTCAGGGCCGGTATTGCCGGGGTGCGTGGGAGCAGCCACGATAAAACCTTCATTGGCCAGCGCCGTTGCAATCCAACTCAACGCCTCTGCGCGTCCCGCCAGACCCGCACCATGCGACAGGAGGATGAGAGGGAACCGCCCAGTCGAGATCGGCGCATTTCGCATCGCTTTTGTTCCCTCGAAGAAAACACTCTCGCCAATCAGGACAGTTTCACCGCCCGGCGATGCCGGATACCAGACGGTCACATCAAGATCGGTTCCGCGCTCTTGCGAGCGAACCACGATCTGCTGCACGCCCGCATCAAACTCAACCGCGGTCGCCTGAGAGGAAGTGTCACCTGACGTGGTGCCGGGATGCTGGGCTTGAATGTCAAAACGATCGAACCCGGCATTGGGTTCGGCCATTACGGGGCAGGCCATGGTAAGATAGATGGCTATGGTCAGAAGCATAGGTTTCATTGCGGATCTCCATAGGGTGAATGTAGAAGGATGATCCCATTTTCTGCCGCTTGGTCTTGTTATGCGACCTCGAACCGGTTTGAGGTCGCGCAGAACCGGATATAGGTCTAATCGAGCTATATGTTGACGCTTCCAATCACTCTCGCTGTTGCTCTGATTCTGGGCTTTTTGGCGCTGCGCCACGCGGTGTTGCGGGATCGGTCGGTTCTGTTCCTGGCCCTGCTCGCCGCCTGCGCTGTCCAGGCGCTGTTGATCTCTCTGACGCAGCACTACGGGCTGTCGCAGCTAACCGTGATTCAACCGATCACCGCCGTCACGGCCCCACCGCTGGCCTGGCTCACGTTTCAATCCGCCGCGCTGCGCCCGCTCGATCCGAAACGCGATATTCTCCATACGCTCGGTCCCGCATTTACGGCCTTCTGCACGGTATTTGCTCCTGTTGCCCTCGATATGGTGTTGCCCGCCCTGTTTGCCGGCTACGGACTGGCCATTTTGATCCGATTGCGGCGCGAGAATACACTGCCATTAGCTCGGCTTGAGGCAGGCCCGCTACCCGCGCGTATCTGGAAAACGGTGGGCGTGCTGCTGATCCTGTCAGCCCTTTCGGACATCTTGATCGCTGTTGCTGTTGGTCTAGGCTATGTTGGCATGCGCCCGTTGATCATCAGCATCTTCACCTCCTTCACGCTCCTTGGCATCGGCCTTCTCAGCTTGTCGCGCGACGCCGAAGGCACTTTGGAAGAGGCGCCTGAGCAAGCCGAGCCCCAACCGGACCCTACGGTGAACGAGGCAGCCCTCATCGCGCGCCTTGATGCGTTAATGCAGATGGATCGTCCCTACCTTGATGCCGATCTGACGCTCACCCGGCTCGCACGCCGTCTGCATGTGCCGATCAAGCTACTCTCGGCGGCGATCAATCGGGCAAAAGGTGAAAATGTATCGCGCTATGTCAACGGGTTCCGCATTCGCCATGCCTGCCAACAACTGGACGACGGTGACAACGTAACCGAAGCAATGTTGAGTAGCGGGTTCAACACCAAGTCAAACTTCAATCGCGAGTTCGCCCGCGTTACAGGACAATCGCCTTCCGCTTATGTGAACGCCAAGTCGGCTGGCGGCTAATTCATGTGGAAAACTGAGTTCGCGGCCAACCGAGCTTGCAGCGTTCGCGAGTTATCGCGTAGTCAGCGCTCTGATACCGAATGCCATCTTACGCAGCTTTCACATGAACATCTGCGTGACAGATGTTCAACGCATCGCAAAAATCACGCACTTTGGGCTCCAAGCGGACATCTGACTGGTTTTGTTTGGCATGCTCAATTTTACATCAGAAACGCCGAAGGAAGAGGTTACCGCGCGCATCTAGCTCGGTTTCCCAAGCCTCAATACCTGCAGCAAACACGTCTTTAAAACCCTGCATGTTTGAACGTTCATCTGCGATAAGAACCCAGCCTCTTTTCGGCACGCTACCAATGAGGCGCTCAAGCACATCAAGCCGTTCTTTTTCTGGCAACATGTGCAATGTTCGGTCGATGAGTACTACGTCGAACTCACCTTCGGGAACGAAAGTTGCAATATCCGCTACGACACCCTCAATATCCAGATTTTCTTTGTTTGCAGCATTGCTCAAGTCACGAATTCCATTTGGCGAGAGATCAACGCCGACAACGCTATGACCCATGCTTGCAATGAATAACGCGTCCCGACCCTGACCGCAGCCAACATCCAAAACCCGAAGGGCTTTTGCCCCTTGTCGTTTGAAGAAATCTACGAACACTTGCGTTGGTTCACCCAATGCCTGTGCCGTCGATGCGTACAGTTTGTCGTAGTCATAAGCCATGTGAGGAACTTACAAGAGTCTTCATCAAATGACTAAGTGAATTACTCCGTGAACAGAGATTTTGCGCTATACCCAAAACCGTAAAATCGGCGGCCCGATTTAGCCGGCCACGCGTTCGACTTTCCAGCTGGCGCACGCTCCGCATTCAACACCACTCTGGAGAAGTGTTAGATCTTGTTTGGTGCAAATTGTCATAAGTTTTGCGCCAACTCACTAAACGCACCTTCTTTGTTCGCCTGGTTGCAAAAGACCCTAAAACATCTCCCGCCACCCCTTGGCCCATATGGTCGAAGATTTTGGATTAAGCCGAAATGCATATCGCGTTTTGCCAACGTTCTGTCGATCATTAAAAACGGTGGTCGACAGATTGACAAACCACTGGATTGATTGCGCAAAACCATACTAAACTGACACGAAATAAAGAAACGTGGGCGACTGTTGTGAGCCGTTTGCGCGGAGCAATTGTGCAAACTGTCGGGAGGAACTGGAATGAAATATCGGACCCTTGGAAAAACCGGGCTAAAAATTTCTGAAATCACGATGGGCACGTTCACCTTTGGGGGGAGCGGGCCATTCGGGATGGTCGCCAGTCAGGGCGTTGCTGAGGCACGAAAGCTTGTGGATCTGTGCGTCGACAACGGCGTCAATCTGTTTGATACCGCCAACATGTACTCGACCGGACTGTCCGAAGAGATCCTCGGAGAAGTCCTTGAGGGTCGCTATGATGATATTCTCGTCACATCAAAGGCGCGCATGCGCATTGGTGAGGGACCGAATGATGAAGGGGTGTCCAGATGGCACCTCATTCGGGAATGTGAGCGGTCTTTAAAGCGTTTGCGCACCGATCATATCGATGTTTACTACATGCATGAATGGGACGGTATAACGCCGGTTGAGGAGAAAATGGCGGCGCTCGATACCCTCGTTCAGCAGGGCAAAGTGCGTTATGTCGGGTGCTCCAACTATTCCGGCTGGCATGTCATGAAGTCGCTGGCTGCTGCGCCAAGCTTTGCATCGCGCTTTGTCACCCAACAAATTCACTACACTTTGGAAGCCCGCGAAGCGGAATTCGAGTTGCTGCCTTTGTCAGTCGATCAGGGCCTTGGCGTGTTGGTCTGGTCTCCGCTGGCCGGTGGCATGCTCACTGGCAAGCATCGGCGCGGCCAGGATGCGCCAGCAGGATCGCGCCAGGCTGCCGGATGGAACGAACCGCCAATCCGCGATATGTCGCGTTTGTGGAACATCGTTGATGTGCTTGTGGAGATCGGCGGGGAGCATGATGTGGCAGCCGCGCAGATCGCGTTGGCCTGGCTTTTGACACGGCCTGCGGTTTCTTCACTGGTTGTCGGAGGGCGCACCGAAGAGCAGTTCGAACAGAACTTCAAAGCCGTCGATATTACGCTCAACGACGACCAACTCAAGCGCCTCAATGATGTGAGTCGCTTGCCGTTGCATTACCCGTATTGGCACCAGCATAATTTCGCCCGCCCTCGTTTCACAGAGGCCGATCAGGCGCTGCATGCCGACTATCCCGACCGCCACTATGGCGGCGAAGATAATTTGATCTAGAGCCTATCAACCAGCGGCAACGCTCGTCAGCTTTCACGCTGCTAGCGCGCCGCTGCGGCTTTCACGATGCGTTGCATGGCGAGCATCCCCGGATCGTCCATGCCGATGCTTTTTTCTCCGAAAATGCGGGCCCGGCCAATGGTTGCCGGTTTGTCGCGGATATCATCCAGCGCTTGATCAACTGCCTGGACCGCTGCATCTGCCAGTGCATCTAGAGCATCAAGTCCGGCGGTCGCTTGAGCCACCGCATCGAGACTGTCGAGGACCGTTTTGCCGCCCAGTTCCGCCTTGCCACGTTCCTGCATTTTATCACGGGCCGCGGCAACGAGATTTGAGATTTCTGCGGCATCAAATTCCGTCTGACCTTTCAGCGTCTTTGCCGCCGTCATCAGACCAGTTGCCATCAACGTCCCGTAGGATGAGCCAGACGATTTGGTAAAGGCCTGGGCGCATTGAAACAAGGCCATGCCGAAATCATCGGGAAGGTCGTCCTTCATTTCGGAAATGGCACGCATGCCACGGGTCAGGGTCACCCCCAGATCGCCGTCACCCAGTGCGCCGTCAGCCGCGTTCAATTCATCAAAGTCACGTTCCATTGCAGCAGTCACACGGTCGATTGCCCGTATCAAATCCGCTTTCGCAAGTGTCATCCGACCCTCCAGAAAGCGCAGTCGCATGGTGCCTTCAAAAGGGCTTCCAACTCATCATCAAGCTTACATAGCGTGAAGGATACGCCCGACATTTCCATGGATGTTGCGTAGCGTCCGACAAGCGGCATGACAATTGTTGCACCGGCTTTATCAAGTCGCTCTTTGACAATTCTGTAGAGAATATAAAGTTCCTCGGGCGGTGTTGCGCCAAGGCTGTTGACCAGAATTGACACGCGATCGCCCGATGCCAGCGGCATATCAGCCAGCAAGCGGTCCATCATTTCATCCGCGATTTCATCGGCGGTACGCAGTTTGCCGCGCCACACGCCGGGCTCACCGTGAATGCCCATGCCCATTTCCATCTCATCATCTGCGATGTCAAATGTTGGCTTGCCCGCTTGTGGAACCGTGCATGATGAGAGCGCAGCACCAATGGAGCGGCAGGCGTCGGCAGCCTTTTGTGCAATTGCTGTCACACCTTCAAGATCGCGACCCTCTTCTGCAGCAGCTCCCGCCAGTTTGAACGCATAGACCATACCGGCTACGCCGCGACGTTTTTCATGTTCTGCTGGCGGTGCGGAGGCCACATCATCGGCCAGAAGCACCGTGGTGCAGTTGATATCTTCAAACTCGACCAACTCTCCGGCCATATCAAAATTCATGACATCGCCGCCATAATTGCCGTAAAGCCGCAGCACGCCCGCGCCTTGGTCGGCAACGCGAATGGCATCTGCCATTTGCTCAGCGGAAGGAGAGGCAAACACTTCGCCAACAGCGCAGGCATCAAGCAGCCCTTCACCGACATAGCCGGTAAACACTGGCAAATGGCCAGAGCCACCTCCGGTGACGATTCCCACCTTGCCGGTTTTTGCCTGTTTGGCGCGCGTCACAACTTTGCCGCTGTCACCATGCATCCGGTAGAATTCAGGGTGTGCTGCGACGAAGCCTTCCAGCATTTCGTCGACATAGTTCTCTGGATTGTTGAGTATCTTCTTCATGCCGTCCCCTCGATTCAACTGGATTTTGTTGGTTTGGACAGAGCCGCACGGAAAACGGCTAGTCCGTTGGTGTTGATGACCATCACAAATATGAGCAGCGCGCCCCAGATCAATTCTCTGGCAAAATTGGACACCTGGAGCATGTTGAGGCCGCTCGACAAAAACTGCATCGACAGCACGGCCAGGACCACGCCGACAACGCGTCCGTATCCACCATATGGGTTTACACCGCCAAGCACGGCGATCAGAACCGCAAGCAGCAGATAGCTGGAGCCATAGTCTGCTTTGGCCGAGTTTGCGCGGCTCATGATGACAAGCCCTGCGACAGAGGCAAGCATGCCAGCAATCACATAAACTTTTAAAAGCATTCGGTTGATATCGACAGCAGCATAGAGCGCTGCCAATGGGTTTGCACCAAACATGGTCACCCGCAGGCCAAAAGCTGTACGTGTCAACAGCAGGTGCAACCCGAATGCCAGCACCGCAAAGACGATCAGCGGCACCGGTATACCAAGCAGACGCTCATTGCCGATCCAGGCAACAGCCTCTGGAAAGCCCATCACCGCGCTGCCTCCGGTCATTGCAATTGCAAAACCGGTAAAGACAAGGCCGGAGCCGAGCGTTGCCAAAATGGGCGGCAAGCCAAAGAACGCAATCAGTGATCCGTTGATCAAACCTGCAATTGCGCCAATGGAAAGGGCGGCGACCATGGCCAGGCCAAGCCACATCAATGATTGGCCCGCCGCCATGGTCGGGTCGGCAAACTGGGTCAAAATAATAGCTGCGATGACCGCCGAAAGGTTCGATACGCCCACCACCGACAGATCAATACCACCGGTCATCATGGTGATCGTCATGGCAAGGGCCAGAATGGCAAATTCCGGAAACTGGAAGGCCATTGAAGTCAGGTTTTGCGGCGACAGGAACCGGTCTGGCGACAGCACCGCCATGAAAGCAAACACCGCAATGGCGATAATAAGCAGGCGGAACTCAGGGGCTCGGGTGAAGTCTTTTTTCTGGTTTGGCGTTGTCATGAAAACCTCATCCGGCGCGCGCAGCGGCGCGTTTGGCACGATAGGCCGGGACACCTGTTCCGATCAGGATCAACAACCCGATGGTCACCGATTGCCACGTGGTTGGGATGCCGACGACGATCAGGCTGTTTTGCACAATCACAATCAGAGCAACACCGAGTAATGTACCGGTCAAAGTGCCGTAGCCCCCGATCAGGCGCGCACCGCCCAGCACGACAGCCGCGATCACTGACAATTCAAGGCCAACCAGCGAGAACGGATCAGCCATACGGCCCACCGAACCATGAATAATTCCTGCAAGACCTGCCAGTGCACCAACATAGACATAGACAAAAAACTGAGTGCCTTTGACATTGATACCGAGCCGTCGGGCGCTTTCCAGCGATCCGCCAATGGCATAAATGGAACGTCCCAGCATCGTCTTGTGCAAGATGAACCAGGTCAGCAGGATAACAGCAATGAGTGCCACAAGCGCCCAGGGGAACGAATAGAAACTCCCGGCTTCAGTCGTGCCGCGTGCGATAACACCACGCGAGAAGTCCCGCATTTCCGGTGGTAAGGCAGAGATGCGTTGCGAGCCAATAAAAGTCAGCAGAAAGCCGCGAAACATGGATAGGGTGCCCAGTGTCACAATCAACGTTGGCAGTCCGAATACGGCAATAAACACGCCATTGATCGCACCCAGTGCCGCACCGATGCAAATCGATATCGCAAAGATCAGCGGCCATGGCATATCCGGCCAGATCGCGAGTGCAAGCACTGAGGCTGAATACATCGCAAAAACAGCAATCGCGGTAAAACTGACATCAATACCGCCCGAAACAAGGACCAGCATTGCACCAACGGCTAGAATGCCGATGACGATCGATGCGCGCAACAGATCAGACAAGGTCGTGACGGACAGGAACTGCGGGTCTGACAGCGTTGCGATAATGCAAAACAGCACGATCACGCCTGCCACAAGCGTTTCGTTTCGGGTCCAGAAATCTTTGGAAAACAAGCTACTCATGATGCCAAACTATGAGCCAGCTTTTCTTCGGTCGCCACACCGCCAGCCAGCTCATCTGTAATTTTACCCTCACGCATGACCAGAATACGATGACAGGTCGCAAGCAGTTCCGGCAAATCGTCAGAGATGACGATGATCCCGATCCCTTCATTTGCCAGCTCTCGTATGATGTCGTGGATATCGGCTTTGGAGCCAACATCGACGCCAACACTTGGTCCATTCAAAATAAGTACGCGGGGTGTCCGTGATAGCCAGCGCGCCAGCGCGACACGCTGCTGGTTGCCGCCGGACAATGACTGGACCGGCGCTTCAATATCCGGTGCCTTGACCTTCAGGCGCTTCAGCCAATCCGCCGCTTCCGCCACAAGTCCGCCCATGTTCAGGAACCCGGCAGCGCTCGTATGTTCATCCAGACGGCCAATTGCAACATTGCGCACAATGGATTGGCTCAGGAAAAGTCCTTCGGTCAAACGGTCTTCAGGCACATACCCGATTCGCGCGTGGGAAGCTGCGACAGGATCGCCAATCGGCACTGCGTTTCCGTCAACCGTAATGGATCCCTGGTCGGGCGCGATCAGTCCAAACAGTGCCTTTGCCAACGATGTTCGGCCGCTGCCCAAAAGCCCCGTGATCCCGAGCACCTCGCCCGACATAAGTTCAAAATTGATATTGTCGAAGGAGCCGCCCTTGCTCAGATCGCGAACGCTCATCAGCGTTTGCGCATCGGCGATGACCGGGCTTGGTCGCGCTTCGGGCACATCACGCCCTGTCATGTGGCGGGTCAGCGATTTGGTATCGAATTCTGATGCCGGACCTTCTGCAACCTTTTTACCATTGCGCAGGACAACAACCTTTTCGCTGACTTCCAGCACTTCGGCCAATTTGTGACTGACAAAGATAACGGCAACACCGTCTTCCTTAAGGCGGCGAATGATGCCCAAAAGGGCACTGACTTCTTTCTCGGTAAGCGCGGTTGTTGGCTCATCCATAATGATCAGACGCGCTTTTGACGCCAGCGCGCGACAGATGGCGACCAGTTGCTTGTGGGCAACAGGCAGATCTTCCACCCGGGCATCCAGATCAATTTTCACGCCAACGCGATCAAGCGCTTCTTGTGCAATCTTGCGCGCCTTGCCACGTTCAAAGAGCCGCTTGCCTCCGGTCAATTGCGTGGAAAAGGCGATGTTTTCATAAATGGTCAAATTGGGAAAAAGCGAGAAGTCCTGAAAGATGACCATCACACCCGCAGCGGCTGATATCCGCGGATTGAGCACCGTTTGCAAATCACCGCCTATGCGGATCGTACCTTCTGTCGCTTGTTCAACGCCGGAGATGATTTTGATTAGTGTCGATTTACCGGAGCCATTTTCGCCCGCAAGGCAAACAGCTTCTCCGTGATTAACAGTGAAATCCACACCATCCAGGGCGGTTACACCCGCGTAGCGTTTTGTGATCCCGGCAAGGTCAATAAACGCATCTGGACTTACATCAGACATGCTGGCCCGTAACTTTTTTTTGAGGAGTAATAGTGAAATGCGGTTGGGGCAGCCTGACGGCCGCCCCGCGCACTATACATGATCAGAAAGGATAGTCTGCCATGTTTGCCTTGTTCACGTTCACCCAGGCTGAGCCGTAGATAACCTTGCCATCGAGCGTAATATTCTCGTAGCCAGGCAATCCAAGATCCATACCGTCAGTGACGGTTCCGCCATCCATAACCATAACTGCAAGTTTGTTCATAGCTTCACCGGCAACTGCAGGATCCCAGAAACCGATGCCGTCGACAGCACCTGTATCAAGGTATTGACCAGCGATTGATGGCAAAGAGGTACCGAAGATGCATGTGTCATCTTCTTTGCCGCGCTCTTCGATTGCACGGCCAATACCCGCCACATCTGTGGAAGCAGAACCCTGCATGCCCTTGATGTTGGGATAGGCACGAAGAACTTCCTGCGCCTTGGTGTAGGCTTTTTCAGCATCGTCAGCTGTTTCGTTCTTGTCACCGACGAGTGTCATGTTTGGATAGTTTGCCTTCTGGTGTGCAATGCCACCATCGACCCACTGATTATGCGTCTGCGAGGTCAATGAACCAACAAACACTGCATATTCGCCTTCGCCGCCCATGCATGTTGCCAGCTGCTCCATCAAATTGGCACCGAAGTCTTCGTTTACGAATGCTTCAAGGTCGTAATTTGTATTCTGCTGAGCCGCAGCTTCGTGAGTGATCACAACGATGCCTGCATCCATTGCACGTTTGAGCACAGGCTCAAGAGCTTCTGGTGACATTGGAACAACGGCAAGAGCATTAACGCCCTGTGCAATCATATCCTCAATCAGGGCAGCCTGCTGCTGTGGATCGGCCTGTGCAGGCCCAACCTGAAAAGCGTTGTTGCCAGATTCTTCGGCAAACTTCTTAACGCCTTCTTCCATCCGGTTGAACCATTGGATGCCAGCAATCTTCACAACTGTGGCAATGTCCTTGCCGCTGTGGCTTGCGGCATAGCCAGACAATGCCGTTCCAGCTACCAGCGCACTGGCAAGCAGTAATGTACGTTTTTTCATAATAGTTTCTCCCTTAATCCGCCGCAGCGGATTGAATTCCTCAGGACCCGAAAATACGGTGCCTCACCTTCGTCAGCTATAGCATTGCGTATCTCTTACCATATCTGCGTGCGGTGCTGAAACGCCGCTTTGCAACACTTGTGCATTGACTGCACACATGTGACTATATAACGAAGAAAGGTGTGGTCAAGCCATTTATGAGGATCGGGCGGGGAGGTAAAAATCCAACATGTATGCAGGCAAGCGTCAAGCAGATAACGAAATCGCGCAGGCGGCGTGGCTCTACTATGTTGGAAATTTGAGCCAGCAGGAAGTCAGCGAACATCTCGGCATTTCACGCTTTAAGGTCTTGCGTATGCTGGCGGATGCGCGCGAGCAGGGACTGGTGCGCATTTCGGTGGAACACCGCACGTCACGTACACTTGCATTGGCCGACCGGTTGGCCGAAGCCTTTGACCTAAGGGAAGTGCAAGTTGCACCCGTGCCCAGTGATATTCTGGATGACAGCTATAGCCGCGCCGCAGTGGGCATGCTGGCGGCAGGCTATCTGGCGCGCATTGCCGCAACCGAAACGCCGATAACTGTTGGCGTTGGCTGGGGTCGCACGCTGTCTTCGATGGCCGATAATGTGACGGCGGTCACAAACCAGAATCTTACATTCGTGTCACTCATGGGGTCTGTCACCCACGCAACCCATACCGCCCCTGGCGACGTTTGCGTGCGCCTCGCCGCGCAAACCGGTGGGCGGGCTCTTTTGTTGCCAGCGCCCTTTGTGACCGACAGTGCCAGCGCCTGCGAAATGGTCATGTCACAGCGGCTGGTTGCCGAAGCGCTCACCGTTGCGCGCAAAGCAGATCACGCATTGATGAGTATTGGCGAATGCCGTGAAGGTGCGATCCTGTTCGAGAGTGGAATTTTCAGTGATGAGCAACTCCAGCAATTGCTGGACGCTGATGTTGTTGGCGATTGCTGCGGCGTCTTTTTCAAGGCCGACGGATCTGTAGCTGACATCGAATTGAACCGCAGTACGCCTTGCGTGAAACCACAGGAATTCACCGGTATGGATGCTGTCATCCTTGCCAGCGGCAAAGGCAAATGCGCTGCAACACTGGCTGTATTGCGTGGTGGATTTGTAAACCGTTTGATGGTGGATGAAGCGCTGGCAGTTTTGTTATTGGAAAACGTTGAAGCCGGAATGAATTGATGGAAGGCTTTGGCGTGCATACCAGCATGTGGACGATGTCATGGGACCGTCCAGGATGCGAGAGGGCGGTCGCAAAGGCGGTGTCCTACGGCATGGACTTTTTGGAAATTGCCCTCCTTGATCCCCCATCGGTGGATGCCGAACACAGTCGCAAGACGCTTGAGGCGCATCATATGCGCTCGGTCTGCTCTCTGGGCCTTCCGCAAGAAGTTTGGGCGTCTCACAATCCCGACGGGGCCGTCGATTTCCTCAAGGTCGCACTCGATAAATGCGCCGCGATGGGCTGCGAAGCCTTGTCCGGTGTTGTCTATGGCGGCATTGGTGAGCGCAGCGGAAAGCCGCCAACCCAGCAAGAACTGGACAATGTTGCCGATGCGATGACGCGTGCCGCAGCCTACGCCAAAACCCACGGTCTCCTGTTCGGAATTGAGCCGGTCAATCGCTACGAAACGCATCTCATAAACACCGGTTGGCAGGCGGTCGACATGATCGAGCGCATCGGTGCGGATAATATGTTTGTACATCTCGATACCTACCACATGAACATCGAGGAAAAGGGCATCGGGCAGGGCGTTATCGATGCGCGCGAACATCTGAAATACATCCATCTTTCGGAATCTGACCGCGGCACACCGGGTGCCGGCACGATTGGCTGGGATGAGATTTTCGCGGCTCTGCGCGCAATCGACTTCAAGGGCGGACTGGCGATGGAGAGCTTCATCGACATGCCGCCGGAATTGGCTTTCGGGCTTTCGGTTTGGCGACCGGTCGCATCGGGCGAAGCTGAAGTAATGGAAAACGGTCTGCCGTTTCTACGCAACAAAGCAAGGCAATACGGATTGATATGATAGATGCCAATAATGACGCTGCGGGCAAAAATTCTTTGTTGGCTGATTTTTATCGTGAAATGCGCCGCGTGCGTACCTTTGAAGAGCGTGTCGGCGAATTGTTTGTGCGTGGACAATCGGCAGGTTCGATGCTGCATTTGTCGATTGGTGAGGAAAGTGCGGCGGTCGGTATTTGCGCAAATATGCGCGATGGCGACACGTTCACCACCCACCATCGCGGCCATGGCATTTTTCTGGCGCGCGGGGCGGATCCAGCACGCATGATGGCGGAAATCGCTGGCAAGGAAGCCGGTTATTGCCACGGCAAAGGTGGCTCAATGCACATCGCAGATATGGGCCTTGGCCATCTGGGTGCCAACGCGATTGTCGGTGGCGGCATTCCTGCGGTGGTTGGTGCAGGCCTTGCGGCGCGCAACCGCAAAACAGGTGCGGTTTCATTTGCCTTTTTCGGCGATGGCGCGACCGGTCAGGGAATCCTCTATGAGAGCATGAACATGGCCGCCCTTTGGAAGCTGCCAGTGATGTTTGTCTGTATCAACAATCAATATGGCATGGGCACGCGTATCGATCAGGCAACTGCGAATCCCAATCTTCATGAACGCGCCGAGGCATTCGGACTGGCCGCACGCACCGTTGACGGACTGGATGTTGAAGATGTGAACGAGGCCGCAGCCGAGTTGATTGCAGGTGCGCGGGCCGGTCAACCCGCGTTTTTGGTCATCGACTGTTATCGATTCTACGGCCATGCCCGTAAGGACAAATCGCCGTATCGCGACGAGACCGAGGAAGCCGAAGGACGCCTGAAGGATCCGGTTGGACGCGCGCGTGACAAACTCATTTCGTCCGGCATGATGAGTGAAGCCGATCTCGACGCATGGGATGCTGAAATCGCAACAGAAATGGACGCAACCATCGACTTCTCCATTGCTGAAAAAGAACCTCAACTGAGCTCAATGTACCGCGATGTTTATGCGCCGGGAGAACCGGAGCCTGAACCGGTGCGCACGCGGCTTGAACGTGTTTTGGCGCGGGAGTAGGGCGATGGCAAAGATTGAAACCACTTACCGCGACGCTCTGCGTCTTGCCCTGACCGAAGCCATGCAAGAGGACGATAATGTCATCATCATGGGTGAAGAGGTTGGCCGCTATGGCGGTGCCTACGGCGTTACCAAAGGGTTGATAGACGAATTTGGCGAGGACAGGGTCATCGATACGCCCATCTCCGAGGCGGCAATTGTCGGCGCGGCGGTCGGCGCTGCGATGGCTGGGCTACGACCTGTGGCCGAGCTCATGTATGTTGATTTCATCGGCATGACGATGGATCAGCTTGCCAACCAGGCGGCCAAAATCCGTTACATGTTTGGCGGACAGATCGGTGTTCCCATGGTTCTGCGCACGCAGGGCGGCACGGGCCGTTCGGCCGGTGCGCAACACAGCCAGAGCCTTGAAGCCTATGTCATGCACACGCCGGGACTTCGGCTTGCCATGCCGTCAACCGTCGACGATGCCTATCATTTGCTGCGCCAGGTCCTGAAGCAGCCAGACCCGGTTGTGTTTATTGAACACAAAGGGCTCTACACAATGAAAGGGACTTTGGACACCGATGCTGAGCCTGCCGGTTGGGGCAAGGCGCGGGTGATGCGCGAAGGGGCGGATATCGTTATCGTCAGCTATTCCCGACAACTCCATCATGCACTCGCGGCAGCCGAAATCCTTGCCAGGGAAAATGGCATTCAAGCAGCTGTCGTCGATCTGCGCACACTCAATCCGCTGGACTTCGACACCATCCGTCCGCTTGTGGAACAGGCAGGGCGCGCCATGGTCGTGTCCGAAGGCGCGATGACCTCCGGTGTTGCTGCAGAGCTTGCTGCGCGCATCACCGAAGAATGTTTCGATTTCCTTGAAGATCCGGTTGTGCGGGTGGCCGGGGAAGACATTCCGATATCTGTGTCTCCGCTGTTGGAAAAACATTCGGTGCCGACGCCTGAATTTATAACCGACGCCGTGCGGATGATGCTGAAATGAACGCAGTGAGACAGGTCAAATTGCCGATGCCTCGCCTCGGTGAGACGATGGAACAGGGCACAATTTCAAATTGGCTGGTCAAACCCGGTGATGATTTCGCGCGGGGCGACCCCTTGCTCGAATTGGAAACCGACAAGACGCTTGTGGAATATCCAGCGCTCGGCGCCGGCAAATTGATCGAAACACTGGTCGCGCCCGGCGATGTCGTGGATGTGGGTGCACCGATCGCTATCATAGAAACACCGGACGTATGGGACAGCGTCTCTGATGTGCCAGAAGCTGAAGTTCCGACAGAGGAATCTTCCGCAGCCAGCACAGTGCCAGACACCGTAATTTCTGCCTCACAGGTCGAAAGTGACAAGCTGCGGGCAACGCCGTTGGCCCGGCGCCTGGCGCGCCAGGGCGGCATTGATCTGTCCGCCCTTAACGGGACGGGGCGACGTGGGCGCGTCGAAGCGCGGGATGTTCAATCCCGTCTTGAAGCAGGCACATCTTCGTTGTCGTCTGACCGGATCAACCGCACCGGCGCAAACGATCTGAACACGGTGATATTCATTCACGGCTTTGCCGGCCTTGGCTCTAACTGGGCTGCCTTGCGCTCAAATCTGCAAAAATCGGGCCAGCAAAAAACAGGATTGAAGACCGTCGCGCCGGATATGCCGGGCCACGGGCAAAACAGTGCAGAGGCAAACGGCGTCGAGGATTGTATCTCATGGCTTGAAGCATTGCTGAACGAGCAAGATGGGCCGGTGCATCTCGTCGGACATTCGCTCGGTGCACATGTTGCCGCTCTGGCAGCAGGCCGTGCGCGTTCAAAAGTTGGCCGTTTGACGCTAGTGGCACCGGCCGGTTGCGGCCATGAAATCAATGGCGACTTCTTGCATGGTATGGCGCATGCCCATTCGGCTGGCGAATTGGCACATTTGCTCCGTCTGCTTGGTCCGAAGGCCTCAAAATTGCCGTCGGATGCCATCGAGACCATGTCGAATGAACTGGCAAAGGGCCGTCTGATCACGCTGGCCGGTGCGGTCGCGCGCGGCAATATGCAGTGCATTGACACCATTTCGGCAGCCGCTGCGCTGAGTCAGGAAATACCGGTCACTGCAATTTTCGGGAGCGCTGACATGATTATTCCGAAAGAGCATATGTTTAATATGCCACCACGGGTCAGCTCGCATATCGTTCGCACAGGACACATGCCGCAGTGGGATTCACCAGCCTTGCTGGAAAAATTGATCTTGCAGACCAACTGACTGGCTAACTTATTGACTGGCTAACTGACGTGGCCGCTATCTATTGGGAGGAGAACAGATGGCATATTTTCTGACAGCCGATGGCGGCACCGAGAGCCTGCGCACGCGCATTTACGACATAGAAGGTCGATGTGTTGCCTCTCATGCAGAGCCTTACGAAACCAATTTTCTGCCCGGTGCGCGTGCTGAACAGCAGCCCGAAGACTGGTGGGACTGCCTTTGCAAGGCAACGCGCGCCTGTTTGGCCGAGGCCGGATTGAGGCCAGATCAAATTGAATCGATGGCCTGTGCCACCACATGCTGCACTGTTGTCGCGCTGGATGGCGCGGGTAATCCACTGCGTCCGGCTTTGATGTGGATGGATGTGCGCGCGTCCGATGAGGCCGCAGCGGTTTTGGCGACCGGCGATGAACGCCTGAAATTCAATGGCAATGGCAGCGGACCGGTCTCTGCGGAGTGGATGATTCCAAAGGCCTTGTGGATCAAGCGCAATGAGCCGGACATATATGATAAGGCCGTGACCATCTGCGAATATCAGGACTTTCTGACGCTGCGGCTGACAGGTGAGCGCTGTGCGTCGCTGAACAATGTCGGTCTGCGCTGGCATTATGATAACCGGGACGGCGGCTGGGCGGAAACGCTGGTCACCAAACTTGGGATGGCTGACCTTGTTGAAAAATGGCCGTCACGCGTGGCAGCGCCAGGTGAAGTGGTTGGCAATCTGACAGCACAAGCGGCTGAGGCCCTCGGCCTGACCACAAAGACAAAACTGGTGCAGGGCGGCGCGGATGCGCTGATCGGCATGATCGGCCTTGGCGTCTACCAGCCCGGTCAATTATGCATGATTACAGGGTCATCTCATCTGCAATTCGGTGTCACCGAACAGTCGTTCAACGCCAATGGCATGTGGGGTGCCTACCCCGATATCGTTTATCCGAACCGTTACATCATTGAGGGCGGCCAGACTTCGACGGGGTCGATCATCAATTGGCTGAAGCGCTTTGTCGGCGGCGAGATGGATTTTGAGGAAATGAACCGGAAGGCGGCGCTGTTGCCGCCTGGTTCAGAAGGTCTTGTGGTACAGGACCACTTTCAGGGCAACCGCACACCACATACGGATGCCTTGTCACGCGGCGCCATCACCGGGCTGACACTTGTGCATGAGCCGCACCATGTGTTCCGCGCCATTATCGAGGGTATCTCTTTTGGCACCCGCGCCATTTTGGATGCCTTTGCCAAGGGCGGCTATCAAGGCACGGAAATGGTTGTCGGCGGCGGCGCAACCGGTTCTGATTTGTGGATGCAGATACATGCCGATGTAGCAGGTATCCCGCTGCGTATTCCAGCTTCAACCGACGGCCCATCCCTTGGCTCGGCCATATTGGCCGCACACGGTGCCGGACATTTTGCAACCATCGATGAAGGCATCGAGACCATGGTCAAACCCGGACGGCTGATCGAACCTGACCCCAAGGCAACACTTGCCTATGACGAAATCTACCAAAAGTATCAGGCCCTTTATCCGGCGCTTAAAGGCGCTCTTGATGCATAGGTCTCTGCTGTGTGATCGAATAGATGCTGGGTGATGGAGGGTAGATCGGAATAGATTATAGCCCTCGCAACCAACAAGGTTGATTGCCACGACAATTGGCACACCCAAACCAGCTTTATCCATGCCGCCTATTCTGCCGCTTCCAGCGCATCCTTGCGTTCGATCTTGGCAGCACAGAATTTGAATTCCGGGATTTTGCCGAAGGGATCAAGCTGTGGGTTTGTCAACACATTGGCGGGGCTTTCATTAAAGCAGAAGGGCATGAAGATCATGCCATCAGCCACTTCACGATCAGCGCGCAACATGGCTGAGACCGTACCACGCCGGGTTTCCACGCTGACCATCTCACCAACCTCAAGCTTGAGCCGCTCGATCTCGTGCGGGTTCATGGCAGCAATCCCCTCCGGTTCAATCGCGTCAAGCACGCTGGCGCGCCGTGTCATGGCACCGGTGTGCCAGTGCTCCAGCAATCTGCCGGTTGTCAGCACCATGGGATACTCAGCATCAGGCACTTCGTCCGGGGCCAGCAGATCAGCGGGCACCAGTTTGCCACGCCCGTCAGGGGTCGGAAAACCGTCGATGAAAATCACCGCATTGCCGGGCTCATCTTCGCTGTCTGCCGGGTAGGTGACGCAATCTTCCTTGATGAGACGTGACCAGGGAATGTTGGTTAAGGACGGCATCACGCTCATCATCTCGGTATAAACCTCGCTGACATCTTCATAGTGCCAATCCAGGCCCATGCGATCAGCAAGATCGACAATGATTTTCCAGTCCTGGCGGGCGTCTCCCGGCGGGTCCAGCGCTGGTCGGCCAAGCTGGACCTGACGATTTGTGTTGGTAAAAGTGCCGAGCTTTTCCGCATGGGCGGAAGCTGGCAACACCACATCTGCATGCCATGCGGTTTCGGTCAGGAAGATATCCTGCACCACAAGATGCGTCAGCTTTGCCAGCGCCGCCCGTGCGTGATGTTGATCGGGATCAGACATGGCCGGGTTTTCGCCCATAATATACATGCCGTGAATTTTGTCAGCGTGAACCGCATCCATAATCTCAACAACAGTCAGACCGCGCTTTTGATCAATCGTGCGACCCCAGACATCTTCGAATTGCTCGCGGATGGGTGCGTTTTCAACGCTCTGATAATCCGGCAGAAACATGGGAATGAGCCCGGCATCAGACGCGCCCTGTACATTGTTCTGGCCCCGCAGCGGATGCAGCCCTGTGCCCTCGCGGCCAATCTGGCCTGTGATCAACGCCATGGCAATCAGGCACCGCGCATTATCAGTGCCATGAGTGTGCTGTGAAATGCCCATGCCCCAGAAAATGAGAGATCGATTGGACGTCGCATAAAGCCGTGCGACAGCGCGCAGCGTATCGGCGGGTATGCCACAGACTTCTGCCATCGCCTCCGGTGCAAAATCCTTGACCTTGTCTTTCAACGCATTGAAGCCGGACACGTTTGCCTGAATATATTGCTGGTCGTAGAGTTGCTCTTCGATAATCACATGCAGAAATGCGTTCAGCATGGCCACATCAGTGCCGGGCTTGAACTGCAGGGAATGTTCCGCAAAGCGCATCAGATCCTGCTGACGCGGATCTATGACCACAAGCTTTGCGCCGTTCTTCGCTGCTTGTTTGAAATAGGTGGCAGCCACCGGATGGTTTGTTGTGGGCCGCGCGCCAATCACAATAATGCAGTCTGCGACCATTGCGTCTGTAAAGGGGGCAGACACGGCTCCGGAGGAAACACCCTCCATCAGCGCGGCAACGGATGAGGCGTGGCAAAGCCGTGTACAATGATCGACATTGTTGGTTCCAAACCCCTGGCGGACCAGTTTCTGGAACAGATAGGCCTCTTCATTGGAGCCCTTGGCAGAGCCAAACCCCGACAGAGCATCGCCACCATGGGCTTGTTCAATCGCCATCAAACTTTCGGCTGATTTGGCCATGGCTTCTTCCCATGTGGCTTCTCTAAAAATGTCTGAAACCTTCATGAAGCGCATGTCGATGTCGCCACGTTTTGGCGCGTCATCGCGGCGGATCAGCGGCCTGGTCAGGCGCTCTTCGCTCATCACATAATCAAACCCAAAGCGGCCTTTAACGCAGAGCCGGTTTTCATTGGCCGGTCCGTCACGTCCATCCACCTGGGCGATTTTGTTGTCTTTGACATTCACAGTCGTCTGACAGCCAACACCGCAGAACGGGCACACGCTATCGACTGATTTGTCAAACTCAGCGATCACCCGTTTTTTGCCTGCTGCGTCCATCAGTGATTTTTCAAACAGGGCGCCGGTCGGGCAGGCCTGCACGCATTCACCGCACGTCACACAGGTCGACAGGCCCATCGGGTCATGAATATCGAAGACCGGAACTGAATGCGAGCCGCGCCCGGCCATGCCGATCACATCATTCACCTGAACCTCGCGGCAGGCGCGCACGCACAGGCCGCAGGCAATGCAGGCATCCAGATTGACCGCAATGGCAGGGTTGCTGATGTCATTGGTATCAGCGCCGTCATCAAATTTGCTGGGCAATCGACCAGAACCGGAAATGCCACCGGAAATGCCACCGGAAATGCCAAACGTGTCAGCCCAGTTCCAAAAGGCACTTTGATTATCCGCCGTTTGATCGCGCTCCGGCATGTCAGCGGCCAGCAGTTCAAAGACCATGGCTCTGCTTTTTTCGGCACGTTCTGTGGCGGTATTCACCACCATGCCGTCGGTCGGTTTGCGAATGCAGGAGGCCGCCAGCGTGCGCTCGCCATCAACATCCACCATACAGGCGCGGCAATTGCCATCAGCACGGTAGCCGGGTTTGTCCAGATGACACAAATGCGGAATATCCACGCCCTCGCGCTTCGCAACCTGCCAGATTGTCTCGTCTTCCTTGGCTGTGACAGTGGTGCCATTGAGGCTGAATTCGATTTTGTCAGACATCACAATTCATCCCTGAAATAGGTCAATAGATGATTGACCGGGTTGGGTGCTGCCTGACCCAGGCCACAGATGGATGCATCACGCATAACCGTCTCCAGATCCCGAATTGTCTCTTCATCCAGTTTGCCTTTGGCGCGCAGAAGCTTTGCCAGTTTTTCTGTGCCGCCCCGGCAGGGCGTGCATTGCCCGCAACTTTCATGAGCGAAGAAATCAATCAGATTGATCACGGCATCTTTGACACTGTCATTTTGAGACAGGATTACCACCGCATGTGATCCCACAAACGCGCCGTGCTGGAACAGATCATCGCCAAAATCCAACGGAATCGCGTCCATTGAAGCGGGCAGAATACCACCGGATGCGCCACCCGGCAGATAGGCTTTGAACCTATGCCCCTTTGCCATGCCACCACAATGATCATCAATCAGCTCGCGCACGGTGATACCAGCCGGGGCAAGCTTGACACCCGGCTCGGCCACACGGCCGGAGACAGACCACGAGCGCAGTCCGGGATGACCCGGCTTGCCTTGATCAGCAAACCATTGCGGCCCGTTTTCAACGATGTCGCGAATCCACCACAGCGTTTCCACATTGTGGTTCAGCGTTGGTCTGCCGAACAGACCCACTTCGGCAATGTAAGGCGGGCGATGACGCGGCAGCCCGCGCTTGCCTTCGATGGATTCGATCATCGCGCTTTCTTCGCCGCAAATGTAAGCGCCAGCGCCGCGCCGCAGCTCAATGAAGCCGGGCTCCACAATACCGGCATCTTCCAGCGCGGCTATCTCGGTGCGCAGGATCTCCAACACAGCCGGGTATTCATCGCGCATGTAAAGATAGATGCGTTCAGCTTCGACACAGTGGGCTGCAATCAAGGCGCCTTCAAACATGCGGTGCGGATCGCTTTCCAGATAATGTCGATCTTTAAACGTTCCAGGTTCCCCTTCATCGCCATTAATGGTCACAAGACGTGGAGCCGGATAGGCCTTGACGAACCCCCATTTTTTACCAGCAGGAAACCCCGCGCCACCAAGCCCGCGCAAGCTTGCCTCACCCAGCGTTGAAATTAGCGCATCGGTTTCAAGGTCTCCGCTTTGCAGACGGTCAAAAACCCGGTATCCACCCAAGTCGCGATAGGCCTTTAAATTCACATGATCCGGCACCAAGACATCTGTGTCGCCCTCATCGGCCATGGTTAGCAACTGCGCAGAATCCGCATGATCCACTTCCCGGTTGCCGATGCGCGCCGCAGGAGCGGCAGCGCAACGGCCCATGCAGGGCGCCCGCGCTATTCGAATTTGAGCTTTGTCCGCAGTGTCTTCCAACCGGGATATCAGCGTCTCAGCGCCAGCCATCATGCAAGACAGCGAATCGCATACGCGAATGGTCAGCGGAGCCGGCGCATCCTCGCCTTCGCGCACAACATCAAAATGATCGTAGAACGAGGCCACCTCATAGATTTCGGCCTGGCTCAGTTTCAACTCTTCGGCCAACGCGCGCAAATGCGCCGCCGACAGACAGCCATGACGATCCTGAATAAGGTGCAGATATTCGATCAGAAGGTCCCGCCTGCGTGGCGCATCGCCCAAAAGTGTCTGCACGACCGAAAGCGCTGTCTCATCCAGTTGACGGCCTTTTGGCTTTGCGTTGTTGCGCCGCCTGGCCTGCTTGATATCAACTTTGTTCAGCACCTCAAACTCCCAGTCAAATTTGCCTGTTCCATCGGCACACCATGATTATACCAACAGGAATAATGTGTCTGAAACATCTTGATGGATCACATCCTGCAAGCACGTATTGTGTCTGAGACGTGGTCTCAAACAGCGCTTCAGAAATGGTGGTGCTTCTGACCCTATAGCAGTTCGTGGATATCTTTGAACAGACTTGGGTCAATAGGATTCTCTGTGTCTACGTGTAAGACAGGACCCAGGGACATTGGGCGTGCGCGCCCGGCCAACTCGAACAGTTCGTCAGCGTAGGAAGATGGTAGATGCCCGGCATGGCGTGTCTGCGCGCGGGCGCGATAGCGCGCCGCTGCTGTTTCGGGCGAGACCGCACACCAAACCTCGATGACACGCTCAATCCCGGCGCGCGCCACATGGTCGCGCAGGATTTCTTTGGGTTCGAACCCATGCCATGCATCGATAACTGGCACAAGCGATGCGGGAAATGCTGCGATGGTATTGAATATCGCGTGATAGCTGGCCCTGCCGAGCATGCGATTATGCGCGCGATCCCCTGTGCCAACATGCACGAAAAGACCTTCCTTGACCGTATCAAGCGTGAGCGGAACAGCTGCAACGCACCGGTCTGTCAGCCCCTGAACCAGCGCTGCTGCCACGGTCGACTTTCCACTGGCTGGAACACCGTTCACGATGATCGCTTGCTTCACCGATCTACTCCGCTTTTGTAGGTGCGTGTACCGAAAGGGCGCAAAGCCCTGCGCCAATAACACCCGCATCGTCGCCCAGAAGGGCCGCTTCAATCGGCAAATTGAACCATTTGTCTTGTCTGGGCAAACGCTCAAGAGCGCGGGTCATGTCAACGCCCAGACCGCCCCCGATGATTACCAACCGCGGATCGGCAACTGAAACCAGCGTTTCAATGGCGCGTAAAAATGGGCGCGCCCATTCGTTTAAAAGGTTGGTAGCAGTATCGTCGCCTGCCAACGCGCATGCATGCAACTCTTCGGCACGAATTGTACCCGAAAGGCCTGCCTTTATGATCATCTGTCCCAGTGCCGTGCCGGAACTTAGTGTTTCCACACAGCCAATTCGGCCGCAATTGCACTGCGGTCCGTCAGCAGACACCACGATATGGCCGAATTGCCCCGATATGCCACCGCCATACCATGGCGCGCCGTTTTCCAATGCTGCGCCACCAATCCCGGTGCCGACGGTTAACATCATGATCAAACCGGTCGCGCCGCCGGGCCGGGCATTGCCTTCGCCAAGAAGGGCCATCATGGCGTCGTTTTCGATGCGGGCAGGTAGTCCTGTTTCGTGGGCAATCATTGCGGGCAGATCCATGCCCGCAATATCGAGATATCCAGCGGATTTAATGGTTTGTCCAACCCCGTCGATCCGGCCCGGAAGGCCGATGCCGACCGCCCTGCAACTGTCATCACGCGCTGCGTTGATCAGTCTGATGATCTGTGCCGCAAAACCGTCGCGGTCTTGTTGAACCGGTTCGGAAACCCGATCCTGCAAGGTGCCGCCCAAGGTACCTCCTCGGGCAATGCGTGCGACGCGAATGCGGGTTCCGCCCACATCCACGCCGATGGCGGTGTCAGCCACGCGCAGCATGATCGTCCAAAATAGCCTGAATTTCGCGCAGGCGTTTACTGGCAATATTTTCCAAACGGTCCTCGCAGGTCGCTGCATCCAATGAGATACAGTCTTTCCATAAAGCACGTCCGGCAATCACGCCAGATGCGCCATTTTCCATCGCGGTTGCCACCTGACCAATAAAGGTCTCGTGATCAACACCAGCAGACAACACTGCCCATGGAACACCATCACACAGTTCAGTGATCTTTTTGCAGGCCTCGGCATTGCCGGGGTATGGCAACTTAAGGACTTTGGAACCAAGTTCCAGCGAGATCCGGGCGCTTTCCACGATCAGGCCGGGGAAGGCTGCGGCGTAGTCGGCTTCAGATTCGCCATCCAGACTGTAGGTCAGAATTTCGACCACCAAAAGCAGATCTTCCTGCGCAAAATCTGCAATGCAATCACGGATGATCTGAATGTTGACGTCGTTTGCTTCCGGACGATCCGGGCGCAAATAGACCATAAGTTTTGCGCCGGTACCGCCCAATTCCCGCACGCGGCGGGCTGTCGTGCCGGGCACCAGTTTGGAAATACGATAGCCATTGGCATCGGTGTCCCAACCTGATGCATCCAGCCCGACCAGAAGCCCTGTATCGCGTGACAAAACTTTATCATCAACAACATCGGGTACCGCACAGACCGCATCAAGCAGCACGCATGACGCCTTATTGGCAAGGTGGCTGACGATGCCGGCCTTCACCACGCCAAGGGTCGCTTCATTAATTGCAGCCTGAGTTTCAGGCGTGTCGGCAAGCACTTTGCGCATGCCGCCACGTTGATCGCAGGCGACGACCATCATCAAACCATTAGCGCCACAAATCTGCTGGTAGCCGCGCCACTCTGACGTTGTCATATTTAGTTTCATGCGGTTGATCCTTAAATCAGAATGTTGTTGTGCGCGCTGCTTCAGCAGCGTGTCGAATTAAAATCATAAGATGCAATGAGGGGGTGAAACTGGTTCGCGATACTGCCCCTGGCCATATGATCACCGTTGAAGATCGGGATCGTTTTGACATGCAGGGGCGATGTCACGCGTCCACCGGCTGAGACCTCCCTTGGCTGCACCAACCGCAGATATCATGTGGCTCTCTTGTTGAGATTCTCGTTTGACCTGCGGCTTATTGTGAATTAGCGGCAGTAGAAAATCATATCAACAACTTTTTTCAGAAATATATTTCACGAAACCTGTGGCTCATCCAGTTGTTCAAGGATTTGCGAGGCAACGCGCGTATCGGTGACCAGCGCATTGATCATCCCGGATCGTGCCGCGCCAATGATGACCGGAACTTTCTCTTTGCCGGTGGCGATACCAATACTGAGGGGAACGCGTTGAAGCTGTTTGCGACTGAGGGCCATCAAATTCTCTTGACCGGACCAGTGAACCTCTTCTCCGTTTTGGTCGAAATAGTTACGCACGACGTCGCCGACCACGCGTTTGGCGTCCTTGGGTGCAAACTCGAAGTTCCGATTGCCGGATGAACGTTGGAAATCGCCTATCCCCATGATTGCCACGTCCACTTTCGACCACAGATTCAGCAAACGCAAGGTATCAGGATCGCGCGACAGAACAGACAGCAACTCTGGTGAAACCATCGAGGGCGCGTAAAGAAAATGCGCTTCGCCCTGCATTTGCTCAGCGCCCTTTCGGACGAATTCATTGATTTGAAAATGCGATGCGGTCTCGTGCATTCCGCCTGATGTTGGCACAACAACTACATTAGGTATTCTGGGAAGACCCGCTGCAATGACGCTTTGAACTGCGCGGCCCCACCCGATTGCGATTACAGAGCCCGGTGCCAGCTTGGCCTCGTTGAGCAAGGAGCCGACCTGAGATGACAAGGCGGCAGGCTTGCCGCTTTCCAGGACGCGAACCACGTTTAACCCCAAAGCTATCTGCAATTTATCGCCCAGTTCGTCCGTCTCATCAAGATCAGCAACTTGAATGCGAACAATACCTTCCTCACGGGCATGAGAAAGCAACCGCGACACTGTCGCGGTAGAAACCTGCATGCGCTTGGAGACTTCCAGTTGTGACAGTCTTTCGATATAATGTAACCGTGCTGCGGCATGCATGAGGCTTCGGTTCAGGAGTTTGGTACCTTTCGGTCGTCCAATCATCGTCAGGCACCTTTGTGAAATATATTTCTGATATTTACTTCTTGCAGTAATTCACTTTGCAGGGCAACTTACATTTCGTCAAAAGTCCATTTTGACTCGTCATGGGTAAATCCCAGACGTCTAATGTAGCGGCTCCAATATGGACCGTAACTCCTAGGGAGGAATCTATATGCGGAATTTTATTAAATCCACACTACTCGCGGCAACGCTGAGTGTTTCATCAATGGCGCATGCGCAAGAAGACATCACGATCACATTGATCCCAGGTCTGACCACAGACGCCTTTTACATCACCATGAATCGTGGCGCACAGGCAGCTGCCAAGGCTCTTGGCATCACTGTTGATTTTCAGGGTGCCGAAGAATTCGATCCAGTTTTGCAAACCCCGGTTCTGGACGCCGTCATTGGTCGCGGTCCTGATGCAATCCTGATTGCGCCAACCGATACCACACAGATGATCGAACCTCTGCGCCGCGCCCATGAAGCCGGCATTGCGGTTATTACCGTTGATACTTTCATCGATGATGGCAAGTATCAGGATGGCCTTGGCGACGCTGATTTCCCATATTCTTACGTTGCTTCTGACAATATCGGTGGCGGTCGTATGGCTGCTCAGTTCATGGCTGCTGAAATCGGCGGTAAGGGCAAAGTCTACGTGTCTAACGTTCGTCCAGGCATTTCAACGACAGATCAGCGCGAAGAAGGCTTCAAAGCTGAAATGGCTGAAAACTTCCCGGATGTTGAAGTTCTCGATACTCAGTATAATGAGAATGATGCCTCACTTGCTGCCTCACAATTCCAGGCCGTTTATGCACGCCATTCCGACATTGCGGGTGTGTTCGGTGCAAACCTGTTCTCCGCTTTGGGTGCCGGTAATGGTGTTGAAAGTGCGAATAAGGCTGACGAAATTACTGTGATCGCATTTGATGCGCCGACCAGTATCGTCAACAATATTTCATCCGGTCTTGTAGATGCAGCTATCGCGCAGCATCCTGCTGAAATCGGATATTTCGGTGTAATGGCGGCTTATGCAGTGCTGACCGGCAATTCTGTTCCAACCACAATCGGAACCGGATTCACCGTGATCAATGCAGAAAACGTCGATGATGAAAATATTGCAAAATACATCTATTCCGAATGACGAATACTGACATGTCAAAAACAAAAGGGGCTTCATTCGTGAAGTCCCTACTCAACGCTTGGTCGTGGCTGTTCCTCGTGATCATCCTCGGCTTTTTTGAAATCTATGCTCAGACTCAAACAGGAAACACCTTCCTGTTCCGTATCTACAATATTCAATCCATCTCGGTTGCAGCGTCGCAAATTCTGCTGCTCGCTCTAGGGCTGACACTGGTTATCGTCGCCGGACATATCGACCTTTCAATTGCCTTCACAACCGGTTTTGCAGCCGTTGCAATGGCCCTGGTCATTCGATTTGTAGGACCTGAGGCGGGTTGGTTCACGGTTATCATCGCGATGGGCGTCGGCTTGATGGCCGCCATTACCGTGGGATTGGTCAATGGGTGGCTCGTGGCACAGTTGAATGTGCCGAGTTTCATCGGGACACTTGGCACCTACGGGATTGCACGCGGCGCCGCTTTGATTGTTGCCGGAGGGGCCACTGTGTCAATCCGCAGCGATGAGGCGCGGGTTCTGGGCAATGGTCATATTCTTGGCATCCCCATACCGGTTGTTGCGGCCGTCGTACTGGCCGTTATCTGTCACTATGTTTTGACGCATACACGGTTCGGTGTTCACACCTATGCGCTTGGTGCCAGCCGGGCATCGGTTGAGCGCGCTGGCGTGGATGTCAAACGCCATCTGGTTTATCTGTTCGTCATCTCAGCGATTACTGCCGGTGTTGGCGGCCTGATCTATACCAGCCGGTTCTCGGCGGGTGCTGCTAATGCAGGCGAGCCAATACTGCTCTATGCGGTTGCCGCTGTGTTCATTGGCGGGGCATCTCTGACCGGTGGGCAGGGCACCATCATCGGCACTGTGATCGGGGCATTCATCATTGCCGTCATCCAGTTTGGTCTCGTCTTTTGTGGCCTGCCGCCCTACTGGCAATTCGTTGCTGTCGGGCTGGTTATCATCGTGGCCGTTCTCGTCGATCAGTCCAAGGGCAGACTTGTCGGAGGAAGCACATGACGACGATCCTCAAAGTAGACGGTCTCAAGAAACGATTTGGTGGCAACGAAGCTGTCAGCAACGTTTCCTTCGATGTCAATGAAGGTGAATGTGTCGTGCTGGCCGGTGACAATGGCGCTGGGAAATCGACCGTGATTAAAATGATCTCGGGCGTCTACCAGCCAACTGCCGGACAAGTGCATTTTGATGACACGGTCCTGACCGGAAAATCCCCCGAAGCTGTGCGCAGCCTGGGGATTGAAACGATCTATCAGGATCTTGCATTGGCCGATAATCTGGATCCTGGTCTGAACCTTTATCTGGGGCGGGAAAAGACGCGCCGGATCTTCGGGATTTCGTTTCTGGACCGCAAGGAAATGCAGCGCAACGCTGTCGAGGTGATGAAAAGCCTTGGCATTGTGGTTCCTGATCCGTCCGCTCCCGTGCGCGAAATGTCCGGCGGACAGCGCCAGGCCATAGCCATCGCACGTGCGATCCACTGGCAAGCCAAGCTGGTCATCATGGATGAGCCGACAGCCGCTTTGGGTGTCCCAGAGCAGCGCGAAGTCATGGCTCTGATCGAGCGACTGAAGAAGAAGGGCGTGGGTATCATTCTGATCTCGCACAATCTTCCCGACATCTTTGCCGCTGCAGACCGCATAATCGTTCTGGCAAGGGGGGTTGTCGCAGGTGAGCGCAAGCCTTCCGAAACGAATGATGAAGAAATCGTCCGGATGATGATGGGTGCCACTTTGTGACACCGTCATGATATCCGGGCGAATCGCGCCCCGCCCCTTTCTCCCAGGGGGGTGGGCGCGGACCTGACAATGGTCTAGCTTGAGTTAATTACACTGTTTCGTAAAAGTTGTAATAGTCGATTGATGTCAATCTCAGCGTGAGCCTGTATAGTGAATGACAGGCGAAGCACGTAAGGAGATTTGATATGCAAAATCCGAAGCGCGAAGTAAAAGTCGTCGATACGGGAGCGCGTGCCGGCTGGATTGTGGCCGGGATTGTAATCTGTCTTCTGTTGGTTGGCGGCTATGTTTTCCGAGATACAATTTTCGGCGAGCCATCAGATGATATCAATATCAGCGTTGATCCTCCTGTAGAATGACAGACGGCAGCCACAAATAATTATCTGGGATTGAGCCAACCTGTCAGGCACTATGACGGCCTGACGGAGTGTCTGATTGTAAATCCTGGATATCAAAAGAAGATGCTGTGGAACATGCCGCAAAGAACTCAGAGCCCAAAACGCCAGAGCATGAAACGCCAAAGCATCAAGACAGTGACGCGATGAAGGATGAGGCAATTCGGCAGAAGGCCAGCATGGCCAGATCACCGTGGAAATTGTCTTTGACCGGCCTGTGGGCTGTTCTGAAACGGGCCATCATCCGTGTTTTTGAAACGGATGTATCGTTGCGTTGCGCCGGTGTTGCCTTCTTTGGGTTTCTGTCTCTCTTTCCCGCTGTCGCGGTAGGGGTGGCGTTGTATGGCCTGTTTGCAGACATTCATACGTTGAATCAGCAAATGTATCTGGCTGATCAGTTTTTACCGTCCAGTGTCACCGAATTGTTCACCGAACGGTTGGAAGCTATCATCACACAGAGTGATGAAACACTGACACTGGGACTGGTTATCAGTCTGGCGCTTGCTCTGTGGAGCGGGTCGCGTGGTATCAATGCGCTCGTCTACGCATTGACGAAAGCCTATCGCGAAGAAGATCATCGAGCCTTCTTCCTGGCCGCAGCAATTTCCATCGGCCTGACAATTGTCGCTTTTCTGATTGGTATGTTGGTGCTCGGAGCAGTTGCAGTTCTTCCGGCCATCACCACGTTCCTGCCAATGCCAATTGAAGCGGAGACATCTGCGCTCTGGCTTCGCTGGCCGATTGTGGCGTTCATCGTTTTGTTCGCGATTGCGTATCTCTACAAAACCGCGCCCCATCGCCGGGATCCAAAATTACGCTGGGTTTTTCCAGGAGCCGTCGCCGCTACTTTGCTGTGGCTTGGTGGCTCGATTGCGTTTTCCTTCTACATCGAAAACTTTGCAAATTATGGCGCAACTTTCGGGTCCATTGCGACGGCTGCCATCCTCATGCTGTGGCTGTATTTTTCCGCCATGGTGTTTGTCAGCGGTGCTATTTTGAACGCTGAGTTGGAATTGCAAACCCTTCCCGACACCACAACTGGTCCGGATGCCCCAAAAGGGGAGAGGAATGCTTACGTGGCCGATCACGTGATCTCGTCACCGCTGAAACCGAGTGATAATTGACGCCTGACCGGATCATGACTAAGCACATTGATGGGTAGGCTCCCGATCGAGCGCCTTGGGGCCTGATTTCAGAACATGCCATCCGCAATTGAGCGAGGCACAGCTGACAATTCGGCAGGATCTGAAACGGCCAGCAGGGAACAACCCAAAAATGGTAAATCTCAAGATAGCAGTGCAGCTCGATTACAGCCTGTCTCGACCAACCGATATCTTGGCCCAGATTCAAGTTCCTGACCTGGCTGATCAATCTGTCAAATCGCAGAGTTTTTCGGTTTTGGATGCAACGCATTCTGCAGATGTTGTCGCCGAAAACGGGATGGGTGTTCGGACCTGGATTCGCGTGGAAGACAGGTTTCGTTGTGACTATGCCTGCACAGTATCTCTCGACCGTCCGGCCCTTGATATATCCCGACTGCAATCTGTGCCGCCGCATTTGCTGCCGGGGGACACAGTGCGCTATCTCATGCCATCGCGCTATTGTCCCTCTGACGAATTTCAAAGCGTTGTGACGGCAGAATTTGGCGACTTGCCCGGTGGGCAGCGGGTTGCAACCATGAGGGATTGGATTTTCGACAAGTTCGAATATGTTCCAGGCGTAAGCAGCGGTCAGACAACGGCGCTGGACTCGTTCGTGCAGCGGCAGGGTGTGTGCCGAGATTATGCCCATGTTCTCATAGCGTTTTGCCGAGCGTCCGCTATTCCAGCGCGGTTTGTGAGTGCCTATGCGCCGGATGTTACGCCACAGGATTTCCATGCCGTTGTGGAAGTTTTTCTGGAGGGCACGTGGCATTTGATGGATTCCACCAAAATGGCGCACGCCACTGACATTGCCCGTATCGGAGTGGGAATGGATGCTGCCGAGGTCGCTTTCCTGTCGTCATTTGGGCCGATGACATTGGAGACGCAGACCGTATCAGTCGACAGATTTTCTCCAACTGATTGATCCCGACGCAGGCACTGGAAATAAATTTGCAGTGCAACTAAGCTGCGCGCAATTCGAACATCAAAAATGCCTGGGAGGCTTTAAATGGGACTGAAATCACGCTTTTTGCAACGGGGTACATCTCCAAAGCTGAATTTCACCGAACTGGGCTTTGGCGCTGGTGGGATCGGAAATCTATATCGTGCGGTCAGTGATGCTGACAGCGATGCAGCCCTGCAGGCTGCGTGGGATGGTGGTGTCCGATATTTTGACACTGCGCCGCTTTACGGCTTTGGCCTTGCGGAAACGCGCCTCAATCGGTTCCTGCGGGACAAGGACCGGGACTCCTTCGTGCTCTCCACGAAAATCGGACGAATTCTGAAGCCCGCCACCGCCGAGACACGGGACGCCATAGGAAAATTTTTCGATGTGCCAAACCGCAAGGAACATTTCGACTACTCCTATGATGGTGTGATGCGCTCAGTCGAATTCTCGCTTGAACGTCTGGGCATGGATCGCATTGATATGCTTCTGGCCCATGATCTCGACATTTTCTCCCATGGCAGCCAGGAGGCGGTGGATCCGCTGATGGATGAATTTCTCAATGGTGGCTACAAGGCTTTGCTGGAAATGCGCGAACAGGGCGTCATTGCTGGCTTTGGCGCAGGCGTAAATGAATGGCAGATTTGCCAGTATATGGCCGAACGCGGTGATTTCGACATGTTCCTGCTGGCCGGTCGCTACACTTTGCTGGAACAGGAGGCGCTGAACAGCTTCCTGCCGCTGTGTGAAGAACGCAATATCGGGATCATTCTGGGCGGACCATACAATTCCGGCATTCTGGCTATTGGTGCCGTGCCCGGAGCCAAATATAATTATGACGATGCCCCTGCAGATATCATGGACAAGGTATCCCGCATCGAAGCGGTCTGCCGTGATCATGGCGTGGCCCTTGTCGATGCGGCATTCCAGTTCCCGCTGGGTCATCCCAATGTGATGTCTGTCATTCCCGGCGCTCAAAATGCGCGGGAAGTTGGCCTTAACCTGGCTGCAGCTGATGCTGTTATTCCAACCGCACTTTGGGCCGAGTTGAAAAAACAGGGCCTGATGCGGGAAGAAGCGCCAACACCAGGTTGATCGTATCTAAAACGGAGGTTTGAATGGCCCTTCATATTGATCTGGCTGACGCGCAATTCGGCGTGGTTGAACACGTCATCGTCCGTAACGAAAAGATTGCGGTCAGCACCTTTCGTTATGCCTCCGGTGTTGCGGCGTTGCGATTGAAAACAGCGCGCGCGAATATTGTGGTGCTGCCCTATAAAGGGCAGCAAATCTGGAGCGCAGAGTTTGATGGCCGCGACCTGACCATGGGCTCCATGTTTGAAGAGCCTGTGGATACGACAGACTATCTGCGTACCTATGGGGCTTTCTTCATTCATTGCGGTTTGGCCGGGGTCGGCGCGCCCGGTCCGCAGGATACGCATCCGCTGCATGGTGAATTGCCCAATGCGCCTTTTCAGGCGGCTTGGCTGGAGGTGGATGAAGGGGAAAACCGCATTTCAATCTGCGGCAGCTATCAGCACACAATTGCCTTTTCCTGCAATTACCTCGCCACCTCAAAGGTCAGTCTGGGCTTCGATGAGACCATGCTGACTGTCGATCTGTCGGTGGAAAACAAACGCAATGTCCCAATGGATCTCATGTATCTCGGCCATGCCAATTTTCGACCGGTTGATTTCGGCAAATTGATCTATGCGGCACAATATGACCCCGCCAGTGTGCGTGTCAGAACATCGATTCCGGCCCATATTTCACCGGCGGAAGGCTATGTGGAATTTATCGAGGCGCTGGAGCGGGAACCGGTTTTGCACCATGTGCTGCGCCCTGATCTGGCCTTTGATCCCGAAGTGGTGTTCTCAATTGATATGATGGCCGGGCTTGATGGCTGGACTCATGCCATGCAGAAACTGCCGGATGGCGGGGCCGATTTCATTTCCTATCAGCCAGCTCAGGCACCGTTGACCGGCCGCTGGCTCTGCCGAACGCCTGACCAGCAGGGCCTTGGCATTGCCTTTCCGGCCACCAGTGGGGTGGAAGGTCATCAAAAGGAAAAAGCCAAAGGCTGCTATGTGGAACTGGCCGCGCGCGACACTTGGAGCATCACAATGCGCATGGGCGCGCTGAATGTGGCTGAAGCAGACGCCATGGAAGACAGCATAAACCACATTGCAGGGCGCTAGAGACTGTAAAACTGTGTCGCCGTTTTGCCCATGACCCAGTCACGGTCTTCGTCGCTCAATCCGCTCAGCATTTGCTGGGCCGCTTCAAACCACTGGGTGTAGGAGCCAACCAGTTCCAGCACGGGCCAATCACTGCCCCACATCAGGCGGCGGGGGCCGAAAGTGCTGAGCAAATGATCGCAGACCCGTTGCAAAGTGCTGGCTTGCCAGCCAGGGCCCTGCTCGGTTGCCATGCCGGATAGCTTGCAGAAAATCTGTGACTTTTCAGCCAGGCGCGCCATACCCAATTCCCAGTCAGGTCCTGCCGCCTGTCCATTGGCGATGACAGGTTTGGCTGCATGGTCAATCACGACACGCAACTCGGGTATCAGATCGGTCAGGCGATCAAGAACGGCGAGATGTCGAGGCTGGATCAGGGCATCGAAACACAGATTCAATTCGGGTAACAAGCGCAGATTGCTGACCACTTTTGGCTGTAAAACCCAGTCACTATCGGCAATGCCCTGCAATACGGGTCGGATGCTCTTCACCTTGTCATGGGTGGCAAGGTCTTCCAGCCGGAAAGCAGCATCAGGGGCGGTCAGATCAACCCATGCTACGACGCCGGCAACAAAGTCTGAATGATTGGCAATCGCCAGCATCGCATCGTTTTCCAACAGGCTTTCACCTGCTTGAACCAACACGGTTTTGCTGACACCAAGATGTTTGAGATAGGGAGCCAGATGTTCGGGCTGATAGTCTCGGCGAATGCCCGCAATATCGTCTGAAATCCAGTCATAGATCCCCAGATCGATTTTCCAGAAATGATGATGTGCATCCACCCTGTTCATAGGTCTGCTTTAGCTCCTGTTTGGCGTTGAAGAATAGCTTCTGCGGCACTTTGATCGGTGACCAGCGTATGAATGCCAAGACGTTTGACCGCGGCAATAATAGCGCGATCTCTGTGATGACCGCCTGTGGCCAGAATTTTGTGCCGACAATTTTCAAGTTCCCGCAGATCCACCGACATCACTCGATCGTCGATCGGATGGATAATGTCCTGACCGGCCGCGTTGATGAAATTGCACAAGACATCAGCAACACATCCTGCCGCAATCAACTCATCCAGATCACTTTGGCTCATCAATCGCCGTGCCAGTGACGTGCAATCCGGTCCGATATCCCCAACGCTCAGCACTGCCATATCAAGATTTTTGGCCATGTCGAAAATGGTGCCAAGGCCGCAATGATTGATGAGGTTATTTTTGGTTTCGGCACAATCCACGATCAGCGGCGACGGGAACATGTAGCAATCTGCGCCCATCGTGCTGCCTAGCCGCCAGCAATATTCCACCGGATTGGGCGGGATCGGCTCTACTGAACCGCCCAGAAGCGACATAATCTTCACACCCTGGCGCATGGTGGAGCGGAAGCTGACCAGAGACGCTGTCAGTGTTCGGCCCCATCCCACTCCGATGGTCATATGATCGCTGACGGCGTTGGATAGGTATTTGCCGAGCGCCAATCCAACAGAATCCGAGATTTCGTCATGATTGTCGCCAGCGGGAATAACGATGGCCTCTTCCAAGCCAAGTTGAGCTTCTAGTTGGATACCCAACTGAACACATCGTTCTTCAGCTTCTTCGATCCAGAACTTGATTTCATGGCGCTGTCGCGCTTCTTCAAGGAGCCGGATAACGGTTGTTCGGCTGACTCCCAATCGTTCAGCGATCTCCCGTTGAGTACGTCCATGGGAGTAATACATCCATGTCGCCCGCAACCGCAGCGAGTCGGAATTGTCAAAGGATTTTCTCCTCTGCGGGGGCTTTTTATCCAACAATTTCCTCACCTGCTCAAATGCACCTTTGGCGCATGTGACGCCAAGCCGCATTCTTTCTCCCGGTGCTTTGCTTGTTATTTCAGCTTTTCAGCACCCCTATTTGCCTGCCACTATTGCGGTCTCCAGCCGGTTTCGCAATGACATGTTGTAATTTTTTGACATTTGTTGAGTTGACTACGCAAAAGTATTGACGATGGCGATCTGCTGTAGCAGGCTATGGGGGCAAGCAATAAAAATTGCTGTTCCAATGGGAGGACATAATGAAATCTACTTTTAAATCGCTCCTCGCGGGCGTGGCCGCTGCTGCCGTTCTAGGCACTGCGACTCCGACGTTTGCTGGCGAGTTTGACGGCGTAACCATCAATATCCTGACCCGTCCGGGTCCGGTGATTGCTGGCCGTCTTGTTGACCGTGGCAAAGAATTCACAGAAATGACCGGCGCTGAAATTCGTGTCAACGAAGTGCCATTCGCTGAAATTTTCCAGAAGCTGCTGACCGACTGGGCCACCGGAACCAACTCTATTGATGTGGGTGTTTTCGCGTCAGGTTAGGCTGTTGAGCTTGTTGATGGAGGGCTGGTTGAAAATCTCGATCCGTACATCGCCAAAGATGACAAGATCGATATTGATGACATCGCGCCATATTTCCGCGAGTTCAATCAGAAGATTGGTGGCAACACTTATCTGATCACCGTCGATGGTGATTTCCAGATGCTGTATTATCGCCGCGATATTCTGGAAAAAATCGGCATGGAGCCTCCCAAGGATTGGGATGACTACATGAAGGTTGCCGAAGCCATGAACGGCATGGACATGAACGGTGATGGCGAGGCGGATTACGGCTCCTGCATCTTCAAAAAGCGTAATGCGCAGTCCTATTTTGCCATTGGCTCAATTGCTGCCGGTTTCACGCAGACCAAAGGCACTGGTGAAGGCCTGTGGTTCGATCCAGAAACCATGAAGCCGAAAATGAACAATGCTGGCTGGGCTGAAGCCTTCCGCATTTACAAGGAAACCGGCAAATACGGCCCAACCGATGAGTTGAACCAGGATATTGGTGATACACGTGCGTTGGTTCAGGCTGGCCGTTGCGGCCTTGTCATTGACTGGGGCGATATCGGACCGCTTTCCATCGATGAATCAGGTGCAGCGATCCGGGACAAAATGGGTGCGGTTATCATGCCTGGCTCCCGCAAGGTCCTGAACCCGGCAACGGGTGAATTGCAGCAGTGTGATTCAGAGCTTTGCCCACATGCAACAGATGGTGTGAACCATGCGCCTTATGCTGCCTTTGGTGGTTGGGCTGGTGCGGTCAACGCGAAAGCTGATCAGAAGGTCAAGGAAGCTTCCTACGCATTCCTGTCCTATATGAACCAGGCAGAGCAGTCCAATGTGGATGTGACGCTGGGCTGGACCGGATACAATCCGTATCGGAACTCCCAGTTGAACGACACAAGCAAGTGGATTGAAGCAGGCTTCTCACCGGAGTTTGCAGACAATTATCTTGGTGCGATCAAGGACAGCCTGAACCATCCAAACATGGCCTCCGATGTTCGTATTCCAGGTGCCCAGCAATATACTGGCGTTGTACTGGATCGTGAACTGGCCCGTTTCCTGGCTGGAGAAATCACAGCTGAGCAGGCTTTGACCAACATCGAAGCTGGTTGGGAAGAAATTACCGAAGATTTCGGTCGTGACACCCAGCAGCAGATGTACAAACTGTCTCTTGGCATCACCAACTAGGGTGCACAAAGCATGACCTCGACAACTGGTCGGGTAGAGAACAGTCAGCCGGGATATCTCCCGGCTGACAACTCGCAGCCCCCGTCACGCAGATTCCGCTTCAATGAATGGCTTGATGGCCATGCAAGGCAGCTGTTCATCACCCCAGCTGTGGTGATGATCCTTATCTTCTCAATTTTTCCGCTGGTGGCCTCGCTCATTATCGCGTTTTCGCGTGTGCGCTTGAAGGCCGGTGGCTATCAGGTCCGATTTGTCGGATTTCAGAATTTTTCCAAACAGATTTTTGGCTCGGAGCAATTTCACTTTCTGGGCACGTTTACCAGTCTGACGTTTCTGGGATGGGCCGTTGCCCTGTCAGCCACTGGCGCAATTCTGTGGTGGATGTATCGCTACATTACGACCGGCTTTTCCGTAGTGGGCTTTATTGGCCGCATGATCACAGCTCTTGTCATCCTTGGTATTTCCTGGATGTTTGCAGCAACCTTCTTCAGCGGAAATCCGTTTGGCACACTCGGCGTAACGCTCTTCTATGTGTTTGTTGGCTGTGCCATTCAGTTTATCATTGGCCTGGCTCTGGCATTTCTGTGCTCCCAGCCAATTCGTGGTCGTGGTTTTTTCCGCGTTGTGTTTTTCATTCCCATGATGATCACGCCCATCGGCGTTGGTTATCTGTTCCGCATGATGGCTGACACCACCAAGGGCCCGTTTTCGCCAGCCTGGCAATGGTTAGGCCTGAATGATTTTGCCTGGGCTGCCAATCCCTGGACGGCGCGTTTGTTCATCATCATCGGGGACAGCTGGCAGTGGATCCCGTTTATCTTCATCATCTTGCTGGCGGCGTTTGAAAACATCCCGCGTGATTATGTGGAAGCAGGTCAGGTGGATGGAGCCAGCAATTGGCAGATTTTCCGCGAAATCAGTTGGCCGCAAGTTATGCCGGTCGCTGTGACCGTCATGTTGATCCGCGTCATCGAAGGCTTCAAGATTGTGGATCTGCCGAACATCATGACCTCCGGTGGACCGGGGATCGCGACCGAATCCATGTCGCTGCATTCTCTCTTTGCCTGGCGCTCGCTTGATCTGGGCCAGTCTGCAGCCATTGCCTATCTGTTGCTGTTTGTGACGGTGGTGATCTGCGTGTCGTTCTTTAATCTTATTGTAGTCAACCGTATGAGGCGGATATGAGTAATGTCTCTAACGTGCCGCCAAGGGGCCTGCTTGCGCGGCTTTTTGAGCCGCCCAGAATTGGCGCCATGGCGCCCGGTGCCAAGTTTATCGTCTATACGCTTCTGCTGGCCTGGTCCGCCTTTGTTCTGTTTCCAATCTACTGGTTGGTGATCACCTCGGTAAAATCAGCGGCAGACGTCAATGGCGGTCCGGTTTACATTCCCTTTGTTGATTTCATGCCCAGCCTTCATGCCTGGCGTGAATTGTTCGTGGTGGATTACGCCGACACGCTGCGGGCCTACGTCAACTCAATCATTATCTCGCTCGCAGCAACGGCGCTGGCTGTTCTGATCGGATCAATGGCGGCCTATGCGTTGGCGCGCATTCGCTATCAGCCCAATCTGATCACCATCTTGCTGTTCGTCCTGGTCATGGCGGCAGCTATGTTTGCCGTCGGTAGCTATGGTGTCGACTGGCGCCTCGTGCTGGTGGTCGGTGTGGGTATTTTCTATTTCCTCAGCAAGGCAGTAGCGTCGCGTGTCCATGTACCTTTGGGCAATGGGGACATTCTGTTCTGGATGATTTCCCAACGCATTCTGGCACCCATTGTTGTGGTTGTGCCGATTTACATGATGTTCCAGTCGGTGCGTATGCTCGATACCCATCTGGCAATCATTCTCACCTATGCCGTGGTCAATCTGCCCATTGTCATCTGGCTGATGTATGATTTCTTCAATTCGATCCCGAAGGATCTGGAAGAAAGCGCCCAATTGGATGGCGCGACCATGATCATGACCTTCCGTGAAATTGTACTGCCCCTGTCACGTGCAGGATTGGCGGCAACCACATTGCTGGTCATGATCCTGTGCTGGAATGAATATCTTCTGGCCCTGTTTCTCTCGACCGCAAAGGCTCAGACCATGCCCATTCTCGTTGCCGCGATGAATGCAGGTGAGCGTGGAATCTTGTGGTGGTCCATGTCGGTGGTGATCATTGTGATGATCATACCGGTGGTGTTTATGGCGATTGTCTTGCAGCGCTACATTTCCAAGGGCGTATTGCTGGGAGCCGTTAAAGGATGAATACAGACATGACTTCAGCGTCTGAAACAGACACTCCATCTTCGGATGCCAAACGGCTTTCAATCAGGAAGATGAACAAGCACTACGGCGATTTTCACGCTGTAAAGGATCTGGACATCGAAGTGGAGCCGGGTGAATTTCTGGTTCTGCTTGGACCATCCGGTTGCGGGAAATCCACTGCGCTTCGCATGATTGCCGGTCTTGAGGAAATTACCTCAGGCGAAGTGTTCATGGGCGAGCGCGATGTCACCCATGTCCTGCCGAAATACCGCGACATTGCCATGGTGTTTCAGTCCTACGCACTCTATCCCCACAAGACTGTGGCCGAGAATATCGGCTTTCCGCTGAAGGTGACGGGCGTTCCTGTAGAGCAGCGCGACAAAGCTGTGTTTAATGCCGCCGCGCAGGTGCAGATGGAAACTCTGCTGGAGCGGTTCCCCCGAGAATTGTCGGGTGGTCAGCGCCAGCGAGTAGCCCTTGCGCGCGCAATCATTCGCCGTCCTTCAGCATTTTTGATGGATGAGCCTCTGTCCAATCTGGACGCTAAACTGCGCGGTTTCATGCGCGCAGAGCTAAAACACATGCAGCACGAACTTGGTGTCACCACCGTCTATGTGACTCATGATCAGATTGAAGCCATGACGCTGGCCCATCGGGTGGCGATCATGAAAGATGGTGAACTGCAACAGCTCGGTACGCCCGTTGAAGTCTACACAAATCCGGTCAATTTGTTCGTGGCAGGCTTCATGGGATCACCGCCCATGAATTTTCTTGAGGGCAACGTATCGGAAAGTGGCCTGAAGGTTGGGGATGACAAAATCTCTTTGGAGGGTGTTGAAGACGGCATGGCAATTACACTTGGCTTCCGCCCGGAAGATGCAAGTGTGGTGGAAGCCGGTCAGGGCCGTTTTGATGCCATGGTCTATACAGCTGAAATGACTGGCGATTTGACTCTGGTTA
>Ga0163215_100212_pt1 | contig 144515 bp, 115 predicted proteins | sample SynspAceP_FD_185934 | JGI IMG/M metagenome (GOLD analysis project Ga0163215, IMG submission 185934) | Saline lake microbial communities from Ace Lake in Antarctica - Synechococcus sp. Ace-P (Hybrid Assembly) | ecosystem: Environmental > Aquatic > Non-marine Saline and Alkaline > Saline | place...
TATCGTCATCTGTATCATCGGCAAATCCAGCCGGTACGTTGATCAGAGTGGTCCAATCAGGAGTTATGGATGAACCATCGAATGCAAAAGTCGTTCCGGTTAGAGTCAGCCCTGCCCCTGCGGAGTAAGTAGTATCGTCATCTGTGTCATCGGCAAATCCAGCCGGTACGTTCACAAAAGTAGTCCAATCAGGAGTTATGGACGAACCATCGAATGCGAAAGTGGTTCCAGTAAGCGTGAGTCCTGCCCCAGCGGAGTAGGTCGTATTGTCATCAATGTCGTCAGCGAACCCTAAAGGCACATTGATCAGAGTAGTCCAATCGGGAGTGATTGTGGTGTTGTCCACGGCGAACACCGTACCGGTTAAAGATAGTCCTGCTCCAGCGGAGTAGGTAGTATTGTCATCAATGTCGTCAGCGAAACCTACGGGTACATTGGTCAATGTTGTCCAATTTGGAGTGATTGTGGTGTTGTCCACGGCGAACATCGTACCGGTTAGAGAAAGTCCTGCCCCTGCCGTATAGGTAGTGTTGTCATCGATATCGTCTGCGAAACCTACGGGTACATTGGTCAATGTTGTCCAATTTGGAGTGATTGTGGTATTGTCTACAGCGAACACCGTACCGGTTAGAGAAAGTCCTGCCCCTGCCGTATAGGTAGTGTTGTCATCGATATCGTCTGCGAAACCTACGGGTACATTGGTCAGAGTAGTCCAATCGGGAGTGATTGTGGTGTTGTCCACGGCGAACACCGTACCGGTTAGAGATAGTCCTGCTCCAGCTGAGTAGGTGGTATTGTCATCAATGTCATCTGCGAAACCTACGGGTACATTGGTCAGAGTAGTCCAATCGGGAGTGATTGTGGTATTGTCTACAGCGAACACCGTACCGGTTAGAGAAAGTCCTGTCCCTGCGGTATAGGTAGTATTGTCATCAATGTTGTCTGCGAACCCTACAGGTACATTGGTCAGAGTAGTCCAATCGGGGGTGATTGTGGCATTGTCTACAGCGAACACCGTACCGGTTAGAGATAGTCCTGCTCCAGCTGAGTAGGTGGTATTGTCATCAATGTCGTCTGCGAAACCTACTGGAACATTGGTCAGAGTAGTCCAATCGGGGGTGATTGTGGTGTTGTCCACGGCGAACACTGTACCGGTTAGAGATAGTCCTGCTCCAGCTGAGTAGGTGGTATTGTCATCGATGTCGTCTGCGAACCCTACGGGTACGTTGGTCAAAGTTGACCAGTCGGGAGTGATTGTGGTATTGTCCACAGCGAACACCGTACCAGTTAGAGATAGTCCTGCTCCAGCGGAGTAGGTAGTATTGTCATCGATATCGTCGGCGAAGCCTACTGGTACATTGGTCAAAGTAGTCCAGTCGGGAGTAAAACTAGCTAGTTCAGCATCTGTGGCAAATTCTGTATCAAGATCTACCTGATTGCCCAGCGTTGCTGGATTGGTCACTGTTAAAACGCTTCCTGTTAATTGTAAATCTTGCAATTCATCTGTTGGATTACCACCAGCTGCAACCACAATACCATCTACTTCATCCTTTAGTTGCTGAATGGCTCCCTGAACATTGGGAGAAGTTATAGAAATATAGGATGTGAAATTCACGTCCGTTGCATCGGGATTGCCTGCAGCACCAGTTAATACATAGGGATTGCCACTTGTTCCAATTCCAGTTACCCCAATTGTTGAATTAACGGCATCAATAATGGTTTCAGAACCAGTAGCTGCTTGACTTAATACATAGGCCATGGTAGCTGCATCCTGTGCGGCTGTAGGTTCCGATAAATTGTTTATTTGGTTGTTTCCAGCGCTCGTTCCATTTCCCAAGACACTTGCTAAATCTTGATTTCCACCTACAGCACCAATGGCCGCATCAATACCGGCTAAGTGTGCTTCAACATTGGCAGCACCTACCGCATAATTAGTTGGTGTTGCTGCTACAGGAACAGCTGTGGCGTTTTGTGCATCCGTATTATCTAGAAATGGAGTAAGGTTAATTGGTGTGCCTCCATCTTCTAATGTAAGAAGATTACCTGCTTCCAGTGTCAATTGTTGTTCGTCCGTATCGGTACCACCATTATCAGTAATCCAAGTATAGCCCCCAGATCCATCGGTGGAAAGAACCTGTCCTGCGGTTCCGCCAGTTGGGAGTTCTATTTCGTTCAAAGGGTCAGGATCTAAATCATTATAATAAGCTCCGCCATCCGACCCAGCCGAAATAGAATTTGGGGTATTTGCACTTACTATAGTCTGGGCAGAACCGCCCACCTGAGCGTCAACATACGCCTGTGTCGCAGCATCCTGTGGTGCTGTCGGGTCCGCTAAATTGTTTATTTGGTTGTTTCCTGCGCTTGTTCCAAAACCTAAAACACTTGCTAAATCCTGGTTGCCTCCCACTGCAGAAATTGGCTGCCAGGACACTACCCCAAGTGTGTTTGTTGTCATGATCTGATTAGCGGCTCCTGGCTGAATTTTAATAGGGGTTACATTGGCGTTCAATATAATTGCCGATGTAACCGAACTATTGGAAAGATGGGGGGTGCCTACCGCAAAAGGGGCTATTTTCGAGGAAGTGATTGCATTATCTGCAATAGTAACTGCACCGGTATTAAGAATGGTAGCATCCCCTCCCATAGTAACTCCACTGGCTACATTGCCCGCACTGCCTACAAAAATGTTACCATCTGCTAAAGTGCTGGCCGCTCCTGCCAATAGGTCTACATAGGTTTTTACCGCATTTTGAGTGGGGTAAAGGGTGGTTGAATTGCCTAGGGCCGTATCATCGGATTTATTGGCCACATCTTCCTTGGTGCCAAGAGCCGTATTAATAGCCGTAATATCATTGCTGTTCTGAGCGATATTGTTAGTATTTACCGTAATGCTGTTGGTGTTGGCAAGAATATCTCCAATGACGGTGTCGGCCACTTTAATGGGGTTTGCTGAGGTACCCGCGCCAGTTATAGTGGTCTGGTCGGCCTGTGTGGCACCCAATTCATTTTTGTTGAGCCATACCACAGTGCCCGCCGCATTGGTGGTCAATATCTGGTCAAAGGCACCGGGCTGCATGTCGCTCGGCTGAATAGTACCATCTATAATTTCCAAGGTGCCTACAGCAGCTTCCTGAATTTCGGTTTTTCCTACGGTATTGTCCTGCAATTCGGAAGAACCTACCGAGTTGGGGGCCAATTGCCTTTCTCCAATGGTGGCCGTAGCAATATCGGCACCGAAAATAGTTTCGTTAACAATATTCATCCCCGTGATCTGCCCCACCTTTACGTCATAATTGTTGCCGCCGTTAGGGGTTATTACCACCGTACCATCGTCCGAAGTAAAAGTGATGGAACCTGCCACGGCATCACAGATGTCCTTCCATTCCGTACCCGTATAATAATGGATACACTGTATGTCCGTATTGTACACCAAGGCCCCTGCGGAGGGCACAATAGCGTTCATTTGGGCCGAGTTTACGCGGGTAATTACCAATACCCTGGAACTGCTTTCCAATTCCAATACCGAACTGGGGTCTATGTTCTGTGGGTTATCCCCGATCTTTATCTGTGCCTGCACCGACATTCCCAAAAGCAGGCATAAAAAGAAGTATATGTATTTCATTTTCAAATTTTTTAGTTTTTCTCCTAGGGTTTAAATAACTCGGTTCAAAGTTCAAAATAGAAGGTTCAAGGTTTAGGGCAATGGCATGTTGCCGATCACCTAAATCCATAATCCCTTCCAAACAGGGTACTTGTGCTTTGGAACACGGGGCTAACAAAAATAAAATTATCACCCGATATACACCGTTTAATCGGGTAAAATACATGAGTACTAGTTGAACTGAAATCGTTTACCGTTAAAAAGGAATATTTCTACTTTCGTAGGGTTTTTTCCCCGCCTCAAAAATACGTGCCGTACCCTTTCCCTTAAGGGTCTTGTGGCCACCGTCTACCATGATGTAGTTACCTTCACGAAGGCCGATCACCGGAGTGCTATTAAAGATATGAAATTCGCGGATCCTTGTCTCCCTGGTTTCCCCTTTATGTTTGCTATTGGGATCCGGATCTAAATAATGGGGATTAAGGTTAAAATTCACCACTCCCAAGGTGTCGAAACTGGGCGGATATACAACGGGCATATCATTGGTGGTCTTCATGCTGGGCCCGGCAATATTACTGCCCGCACTAGTGCCCATATAGGGGGTGCCTTCCGTTATTTTTTGCTTTAAAACCCGCATAAGGTCTAGCTGATGCAATTGTTGCACCAACAGGAAAGTGTTTCCGCCACCAGTAAAAAAAGCTTCGGCACCTTCAATTCCTTCCAAGGGGTCTTTGAAGGTGTGAAGTCCTACCACCGTTTTGTTTATTTTGGAAAATGCCGTTTGTACCAATTGGGTATAGGCGTCATGTGAAATGCCTCCGGGACGGGCATAAGGGATAAAGGTAATGGTGGATTTATCGGCAAAAAAAGTTTGCAATTCTTCCATTAAATATTCCAGATAGGCTTCCCCAAATAGGGTAGAGGTACTGGCCAATAATATTTTTTGCATCTGTTTCTAGTTTTATGCTCCAACCCGTGGGAAAGCCGAGAAAGAATACAAATTAACAAAAGTTTAAAGGTGTATGCCTTTTTTTTGATCTCAACTTACATTTTCTTTATGCCCAATTGCGATAAAAAGGAGTTTTAAGTTTATTTCTTTAAGAAAATAGGATATTTGATGCTTAATTTATCTAATTTTAAATAAAAAATGCAAAATAGAATTCTCCTTTTTCTTTTACTTTTTAGCGTAACATTTTCATATTCCCAAGATGATGACAGACAATATTTAAGGGGGCAAGTGCTTTATAGAAATGTGAACGTTCCCAACGAAAATGTTATTAATATTACCACTGAAAGAGCAACGATTACCAATGAAAATGGGGAGTTTGGGATCATGGTCAAGGAAGGTGACGAAATAGTGTTCACGGCCATAAATTACCAGTTGATGGTGGTTAAGATTACCCAAGAAATCCTTGACAAAAACAGATTGGTGGTAGAGGTAAATGAAAAGGTGACCGAGCTGGATGAGGTGGTGGTAACGCCCGAAAATCAAGAGAAATTTCTTCAGGCCCAAAACAAGGAGTTCTTGGCCAAAGAATATGATTATGAAACGGACCGGTTGACGGAGGTGGAAAATATTGCGATGTCCAACGCCGATAAGGGTATGAAGGACGGACTTAATTTTGTGAATATTTTTAAGGCTTTAATGCTGGCGGCCAAAGGGAATGATACGGATGTAGAGCGAGAACCTTTGAAGGTAAGTGAGGTATTAAGACAAGTGTATGATGATGAGTTTTTTGTGTTAGATCTTAAACTGCCACAGGACAAAATAGACGATTTCTTAATGTACTGTGATACACAGTTGCCAGAAAGGTCATTGTTGCAAAAGCGCAATGAATTTCAACTGATCGATTTCTTGGTTACCCATAGCAAGACCTATTTGGAGCAAATGGAGGAAGGTAAAAAGTAAAAAGTTGGCAGTTGGCAGTGAACAGTCAGTAGTCAGTGAACAGTTTTCAGTAAACAGTTTGCAGTGAACAGTTTGCAGTGAACAGTGGGCAGTGGCTTCGGCTACGCTCAGCCACCGAATGAAGATAACGGAGATTGAGCGGAGTCGAAATCGAAGTGGGTTGGGAGTGGTCGAGAACTCATGAAAGGGAGTGAAAAGTGAACAGTAATCAGTTGACAGTGTTCAGTGGGCAGTGGCTTCGGCTACGCTCAGCCACCGAATGAAGAGAACGGAGATTGAGCGGAGTCGAAATCGAAGTGGGTTGGCAGTGGTCAGTCAGTAGTCAGTAATCAGTTAGCAATAAACAATAAAGAGTGAGCAAATGGCTTCGGCTACGCTCAGCCACCGAATGAAGAGAACGGAGATTGAGCGGAGTCGAAATCGAAGTGGGTTGGGAGTGGTGAGTTGAATGTTCAAAATATAGAGTAAATGTTTAAAGTCTAGAAGCTCATATGCCCTGAGTATCAAGTCCCAAATAAGTACAATAGTGGCCAGAGTAGAGCAATAATCTTCAATATCGTAAAGTGTAGTGCGTAATATTCCAATACATTTGGTTTGCATCTTATTTGGTGTATTTGCCCAAGACCTAACGGCTCAGGATTTTTCCAAAACTTTGGAAGGAAAAGTCTATAGTGAGGATGGGGATGTAGCAGCGACACATGTGCTGAATACCACCACAAAAAAAGCTTCGATTACAGATATAAACGGATTTTTCTCCATTGCCGTTCGCCTCAACGACACCTTAGTTTTTTCGGCCGTACAATATAAACGCAAGGAAATTGTGGTGAATACCAGTATGCTGGAGAGTAAATTTTTATCCATTCCCTTAGAGGAATCAAATATTGCCTTGGACGAAGTCATTGTTATGCCCTATAATTTAACAGGAGAACTGGGTAGGGACATGCGGAATATGGACGTAGAACCTGTTATTTCAGCTTCAAGTTTGGGACTGCCCAATGCCCATGTTAGGCCCTTAATGCAAAGTGAAAGGCTGCTGAAGGAAGCTTCTATGGGCCCTTTCACTGTAGGCATGCTCACCACTATCCCTTTCAATCCTCTGATCAATGCCATTTCTGGCCGCACCAAAATGTTGAAGAAACGAGTGGCAAGAGATATTAAGTATAATAAATCACAGCAGTTGAGAACTGAATTCGCCGATAGTTTGTTTGTGTTGCAACTCAAAATTCCGCTGGAAAAAATAGACGACTTTTTGTATTACTGCGAGGTCGATGTTAATTTTAATGCTGTAGTAGATAGTCAAGACCTATTTGCTGCCTGGGATTTTGTAAAGCAAAAAAGCCTGATGTATAGGAAGAATAACGAGATGGAGTGAAGGTCAGTGAACAATTAGCAGTGGCTTCGACTACGCTCAGCCACCGAATGAAGAGAATGGAGATTGAGCGGAGTCGAAATCGAAGTTGGTTGGGAGTGTTCGAGAACTCATGAAAGGGAGTGAACAGTGTGCAGTGGCTTCGACTACGCTCAGCCATCGAATGAAGAGAATGGAGATTGAGCGGAGTCGAAATCGAAGTTGGTTGGGAGTGTTCGAGGACTCATGAAAGGGAGTGAACAGTGTGCAGTGGCTTCGACTATGCTCAGCCACCGAATGAAGAGTATGGAGATTGAGCCTGCCTGCCGGCGGAGTCGAAATCGAGGTTGGTTGGGAGTGTTCGAGAACTCATGAAAGGGAGTGAACAGTGTGCAGTGGCTTCGACTATGCTCAGCCACCGAATGAAGAGAATGGAGATTGAGCGGAGTCGAAATCGAAGTTGGTTGGGAGTGTTCGAGAACTCATGAAAGGGAGTGAACAGTGTGCAGTGGCTTCGACTATGCTCAGCCACCGAATGAAGAGTATGGAGATTGAGCCTGCCTGCCGGCGGAGTCGAAATCGAAGTTGGTTGGGAGTGTTCGAGAACTCATGAAAGGGAGTGAACAGTGTGCAGTGGCTTCGACTACGCTCAGCCACCGAATGAAGAGAATGGAGATTGAGCCTGCCTGCCGGCGGAGTCGAAATCGAAGTGGGTTGAAATATTTCTTACAAGTCATTTCGAACGATAGTGAGAAATCACACAAGTGGCTAGGACCAAATATGTGCGACTTCTCTCCCGATAATTATCGGGACGCCCTATAAAAAGGGCTCATGTCGAAGTGACTGTTTTGTCCATACGAGCTTCAGTTCGAGTGAAATGCCTGTGGGCATTTTGTATCGAGAACTTGTTATATGTAAAACGCTTACTTCTCAAACCAATTTTATTTCGTTTCACTCCATAAAATAACTCGAAGTGACGAGCATTCGACATTGAAAATTGGATATAGACATTGTTTATTGTTAATTGTTCACTGTAAGATTGCACATCCCTGACATAGGTTGCCCACTTTATAATGGAAAACTAAAATTTTGACTCAAAGGGCAGAATAAAATGGCACAATGATTGCTTCATAATGGGTGATAAAAACAATATGAAATTAAATAAAAAACTCCTATTAATACTGTTGTTGCCACTGCTGGCATTCACGGTAGCGCATAAATTTTATTTAAGTGTAACCAGTATTGAATACTCCGATAAAGACAGGGCCATACAGATCACTACAAGGATTTTTATCGATGATGTGGATAAACTGCTATTGGAACGCTATGACATCAAGGGTAATTTGGCGACTATGGACGAGTCTTCCCTAGCCAATGAATACATAGAGAAATATTTAAAGACCAAGTTCGCCATTGAGGTCAACGGGAATAACGTGGCCTATAATTTTTTAGGTAAGAAATATGAAAATGATATTATGATCTGTTACCTGGAAGTCCCGAACATTGATATCAACACCACTACGTCCATTGCCGTGCAAAACGAAGTTTTAATGGATATTTTTGAAGAACAGAAAAATGTCGTCCATTTTAAATTTAAGGGTCAGAAAAAGAGTTTTGTGCTTATACGCGAGAATAATAAAGGAATGTTAAATCTTTGATAATTAATAACATTCTCTTGGAATAATGTTAAATTTCCGCGCTAAAAAATTAATTCAAAATATGAGAAGAATGAAACATGTTTTTGCTTCGCTATTGTTCCTTTTTGCCGCCTTAGCGGTTGCTCAGGACGAAGTAAAGGAAGAAAGGGAACCAGGACACCTTAATCAAAACAAATTTAAGCAACTTTATGAGGAATTTGCTACACCAAATACGTATAGGTCAGCTTCTGGGGCTCCGGGCCCCGATTATTATCAGCAACAGGCAGATTATAAGATGGATATTGAGCTTGATGATAAAAACACCAAAATTTACGGTTCCGAAACCATAACCTATACCAATAACTCACCCGATGATTTAACTTTTTTATGGTTGCAACTAGATCAGAACGTTCGCTCCAAAAGCTCTAAATCGCCTTTACGCGATGGTGAAGGTGTGCCTGTGGCCGAACCTGTATCTAGCTTTGCCACCAAATATATGACCCCGCCTTTCGATGGTGGGTTCAATATAGAATATGTAAGGGATAACAATGGAAAGGCCTTGCCATACACCATTAACCAGACCATGATGCGGATCGATCTTCCCGAAGTTTTAAAAAGTAAGGGGCAGGTTTCTTTCTCTATAAAATGGTGGTACAATATTCCAGATCATACCGTAAATAGGGCACGTTCAGGATATGAGTATTTTCCAGAGGACGGCAATAGGGCTTATGTTATAGCTCAATTTTTCCCTAGAATGGCCGTCTATAGTGATATAGAAGGATGGCAGAACCATCAGTTTTGGGGTAGTGGAGAATTTGCTCTTCCCTTTGGTAATTACGAGGTTAATATTACAGTTCCGGCAGATCATATTTTGGATGGCACCGGAGAGCTTCAGAATATGAAAGAGGTATTTTCCAAGGAAATGATTAAACGATATGATAGGGCAAAAAAATCGTATGACAAGCCTGTAATCATAGTGAGTCAGGCCGAAGCTGAAGTAGCCGAGAAAGGGTTTTCAGAAAATAAGAAAACATGGAAGCTTAAGGCAGAAAATGTTAGGGATTTTGGTTTTGCAACTTCCCGTAAGTTTATTTATGATATGCAGGCCGTAAAAGTTGGCAACAGGGATGTTATGGCGATTTCTATGTATCCCAAGGAAGGAAATCCGTTATGGGAGGAATATTCTACCAAGGCGGTAGCGCATACTTTGCGTTCCTATTCCGCTCATACTTTTGATTATCCTTATCCCAAAGCCATATCGGTCCATGCCAAAAACCAGGGAATGGAATATCCTATGATCTGTTGGAATTATGGAAGGCCCAATGAGGATGGCACCTATTCGGATAGGGTAAAATACGGAATGATTTCTGTCATAATCCACGAGGTGGGACATAACTTTTTCCCTATGATCGTTAATTCGGACGAACGCCAATGGGGTTGGATGGATGAAGGTTTGGATACTTTTATGCAGTATATGGCCGAACAGGAATTTGGGGTGGCTTATCCCGAGGCTATAGTTCCAAATAGTAAATATCCGTCGGGTAGAGGGGAACCAACCAAGATAATACCTTATATGTCCGGCGATCAAAGTACCATAGCGCCCATTATGTCCAATCCGGAGAATGTGCACCAATTAGGAAACAATGCCTATGGAAAACCAGCAACTGCCCTAAATATTCTTAGGGAAACAGTAATGGGGAGGGAATTGTTCGACCATGCATTTAAGACCTATGCACAACGATGGATGTTTAAACATCCGTCTCCCGAGGATTTCTTTAGGACTATGGAAGATGCCTCTGCTGTGGATCTGGATTGGTATTGGAGAAGTTGGTTCTATACTACAGATTACGTGGATATAGGCGTAAAAGAAGTTAAAAAATATTATGTTTCCGATAAGCCTACCAAACAAATGTTGGCGTTAATGGCGGAAAGGAATATAAAGGAATCAGATTTACCACCATTGGTCTATTTGGCCGAAGAGGAAAGTGAAGATTACGAACCCAACCTAAAAGGAAAGGCACCTTCGGAAAACTCAAAAAACTTAAAGGAATTTATGATGGACAATATGTCGGCAGCAGAACGCAATGCCGTTGTAGAGCCAAAATATTTCTATGAGGTTACCTTTAACAAACCAGGAGGAATTCCTATGCCCTTGATCGTTGAATATAGCTATGCAGATGGTTCTACTGAAAATGTCACCTATCCACCGGAGATTTGGAGGAAGAATGACAAGGAAGTAAAACGGGTGGTTGCCACAGCTAAGGAGTTGGTAGGAATTGTGGTTGATCCAAAAGCCGAAACAGCGGATATTGATACCACTAATAACTCATGGCCAAAGAAGGAAGTTAAATCCGACTTTCAAAATTTTAAAGAGAATATAAAAGGGAAATAAGCATTTTTCAAATTTGAATTATCCCATTTTTTAACTAGCGTCATTATGGATACTAGTGCATAAATTTAAATGAAGCCCTGAAACCACATAGCCTAAAGGCCAAACGTGTTTCGGGGCTTTTTTTATTCTTCCTCCAAATGAGGTATTATCTCATGAGAGTTTATGTTTGTTCGGGAATTACTGAATATAAATGTGCTAAATGCTATACTAACCCCTAATATTACTGGGTTCTTCTGCCCAAAAAAAAGTTAACCTATTTTTTATGCAGCTGTCAAACTTCTCATTATATTTGTCATATGTTAAGTACGATAATTTTATTTATTAGCGGTGGTGAAATCTTTTTTATCATGTTTATCGTGGTAATGGTTTTTGGGGCCGATAAAATTCCTGGAATAGCCAAGGGATTGGGTAAGGGCATGCGACAACTAAAGGATGCCACAGAGGATATAAAGAAAGAGATTCAGAAAAGTGCGGAGAAGCAAGGTATAGATACTAGTTTTACCGAGGATATAAAGAACGAGATCCATAAAGTTAAGAAGAACGTTGACGAGGTAACTGGCGTAGTCAAAAGAAAGTAAAATGCTGGACCAACTTTTAAAGTGGGACCGTGATACCTTTATTTATTTGAACAGTTTGGGCATCGAAGATTACGATGTCTTTTGGTCTACAGTAACCAATTTCACTACTTGGATTCCCTTATTTATTTTATTTATAGTGCTTATTTTTAGGTTTTATCCTAAAAACGAAGCTTTTTGGGTGTTGGGAACTGTGCTGCTCACCGTGTCAATAGTTGCTGCATTTACAGGGATTACCAAAGAATGGGTGGCGCGACTTCGTCCCAATAACACCGAAGAAATTAACACTTTGATCCGTATTCTCAAAAGTCCCGATGGATACAGTTTTTTTTCTGGGCATTCCTCCAGTTCATTTAGCATTACTACCAGTGTGTTTCTATTTCTTAGGCACCATTTTAAATGGAGTTGGCTCTTTTTTATTTGGCCTGTATTATTCGCCACAAGCCGTATTTATGTAGGCGTACATTATCCTTTGGATTTGTTTGTAGGTGCAGCAGTAGGCCTTCTTTTTGCCTTTCTATTTTATAGGTTGTACCGTAAGAAGGGTATGGCAAGCTAAGGTCCATATTAATTTATAATCGATTTAGTAGTTCCTAATTGGAAGTTGGATTCTGTTGAAGTAACTAATACGGTTATTTCGGGACCTAACATTTTTACAAAATGTACAAATTGGGATGACCTTGAAATAATTATGTTGTCTAGAGAAAACTCCATTTGGGCGCAACGGCTAATGGCTCCCCTTTTGGAACGAAGAGGGGAATGAATTTCCACGCTATCATCGGGGGAAGAAAGGGGAGATTGAAATTCCGAGCCGTAAATCGATTCCTTATCTATTGTACCTGCCTGAAGACCTGGGCTTTCAAACCCTTCCGTCTCCTCCGCAGCTAGCGGAGGATCCACCTTCCCTTATCCAAGGGAAGGAGCCCTTGCTGTGGTTATTACTTGCCATTTTTGACTACTGGCTTATCTCTTTTGCCTTATGTCTTTCGGCTAATCCGTTATCGGTAGACCTAACATTTTTACAGAAGGTACAAATTGGGATGACCTTGAAATAATTATGTTGTCTAGAGAAAACTCCATTTGGGCGCAACGGCTAATGGCTCCCCTCTTGGAACGAAGAGGGGAATGAATTTCCACGCTATCAGCGGGGGAAGAAAGGGGAGATTGAAATTCCGAGCCGTAAATCGATTCCTTATCTATTGTACCTGCCTGAAGACCTGGGCTTTCAAACCCTTCCGTCTCCTCCGCAGCTAGCGGAGGATCCACCTTCCCTTATCCAAGGGAAGGAGCCCTTGCTGTGGTTATTACTTGCCATTTTTGACTACTGGCTTATCTCTTTTGCCTTATGTCTTTCGGCTAATCCGTTATCGGTAGACCTAACATTTTTACAGAAGGTACAAATTGGGATGACCTTGAAATAATTATGTTGTCTAGAGAAAACTCCATTTGGGCGCAACGGCTAATGGCTCCCCTCTTGGAACGAAGAGGGGAATGAATTTCCACGCTATCAGCGGGGGAAGAAAGGGGAGATTGAAATTCCGAGCCGTAAATCGATTCCTTATCTATTGTACCTGCCTGAAGACCTGGGCTTTCAAACCCTTCCGTCTCCTCCGCAGCTAGCGGAGGATCCACCTTCCCTTATCCAAGGGAAGGAGCCCTTGCTGTGGTTATTACTTGCCATTTTTGACTACTGGCTTATCTCTTTTGCCTTATGTCTTTCGGCTATTAAGTCTAACATTTTTGCAAAATGTGCTAATTGGGATGACCTTGAAATGATTATGTCGCCTAGAGAAAACTCCTTTTGGCACAATAGCTTACGGCTCCCCTCTTGGAACGAAGAGGGGAATGAATTTCCACGCTATCAGCGGGGGAAGAAAGGGGAGATTGAGATCCCGAACCGTAAATCGATTCCTTACCTATTGTACCTGCCTGAAGACCTGTGCTTTCAAACCCTTCCGTCTCCTCCGCAGCTAGAGGAGGATCCACCTTCCCTTATCCAAGGGAAGGAGCCCTTGCTGTGGTTATTACTTGCCATTTTTGACTACTGGCTTATCTCTATTGCCTTATGTCTTTCGGCTAATCCGTCATCGGTAGACCTACCATTTTTACAAAATGTACAAATAGGGATGACCTTGAAATGATTATGTCGCCTAGAGAAAACTCCTTTTGGGCGCAATGGCTAATGGCTCCCTTCTTGGAACGAAGAGGGGAATGAATTTCCACGCTATCAGCGGGGGAAGAAAGGGGAGATTGAAATTCCGAGCCGTAAATCGATTCCTTATCTATTGTACCTACCTGAAGACCTGGGCTTTCAAACCCTTCCGTCTCCTCCGCAGCTAGCGGAGGATCCACCTTCCCTTATCCAAGGGAAGGAGCCCTTGCTGTGGTTATTACTTGCCATTTTTGACTACTGGCTTATCTCTTTTGCCTTATGTCTTTCGGCTATTAAGTCATTGGTTGACTTAACATTTTTGCAAAATGTGCTAATTGGGATGACCTTGAAATGATTATGTCGCCTAGAGAAAACTCCTTTTGGGCACAACAGCTAACGGCTCCCCACCCTAGACCTCCCCCAAGGGGAGGGAATTTCACTTGATAATCGACTTGAACTTGCTGCTCAGAATAATATCCCCCCTCCTTGGGAGAGCCTGTCCCGCAGTTGTAGCGGGAGGGTTAGGGGGAGGTCAATTGCGTTTAATAAAACAACAATAATAATGAGATGTTTTTTACCATGCCCTTGATCCGAATGAAAGTAACAAAAACCAGACTATATAACCCTACTTAGTGTAAGTCCGTCCCTAATGGGCAAAAGAACGGTTTCTACTCTGGGATCTTCTTTTAACTTCCCGTTGTAATCCATTAAAATTTTTGTAGCCTTGTCCTTTGGATTTAAAGGCTCCACCACCTTACCGGACCAAAGCACATTATCTGATAATATAACACTTCCTGAACGGCATTTTTTTAAGGCAGCTTCAAAATATTGGTCATAGCTCACTTTCTCGGCATCAATAAAAACCAGATCAAAAACAGCCTCCAGGTCGGGTATAATTTTCAGTGCATCACCGGTGTGTTGTACAATTTGAGATCCATAACCACCTTCGTCAAAATACCGCCTTTGCATGGCATGCAACTCTTCATTAATGTCAATAGTGTGCAGTGTTCCCTCTTTATGCAGACCTTCAGCCAAACACAAGGCGGAGTAGCCAGTATAGGTGCCGATTTCCAAAATATTCTTGGGATTTATTATTTTGGATAAAAGGCTCAGTACACGACCCTGAAAATGTCCGGTGATCATTCTGGGCTGAATTACCTTTAAATGGGTTTCGCGTGTAAGTTTCTGAAGTAATTCAGGTTCCGATTGAGAATGGTCGGCAATATATTGTTCCAATATAGAAGATAAGAAATGCATCAGCTTTACTTTGTATATTTAGGTCTCCAAATATAGTAATCATGCAACAATTTGCAGTAAGAATGGCCACTTTGGCCGATTTAAATATCCTATTGGCCTTTGAGCAGGAAATTATACGTGCCGAAAGGCCTTTTGACGAGACTCTGGACAAGGACCCGATCAGTTATTATGACCTTCGCCAATTGATATTATCCAATGAGGCCGAGGTAATGGTGGCAGAGGAAGACTCCAAAATTATAGGTTCGGGCTATGCACTTATACGGGATGCAAAGCCTTATTTAGATCATAAGAAATACACCTATCTTGGGTTTATGTATACCCATAATGATTACCGCGGTAAAGGCATTAACAAGACTATTGTAGATGCCTTGGTCCAATGGTCAAAAGCTCAGGGTATTCATGAAATAAGGCTTACAGTGTACAATGATAATCTACCCGCCATTAGGGCCTATGAGAAAGTGGGGTTTAAAAAGCATATTTTGGAAATGAGGGTAAATGTGGATTGATCAAATTATAGATTTGGGGTATATGCCTTATATACGTAAGTTGTATTTTAGCACAAAATTAAGGATATGGAATTTCAAAATTCGTTAGTGTTTGCCCAACAATTGGATGCGGTTGATCCCCTTAAGAAATACCGTGGCGAATTCCATTTTCCTAAGACGAAAGGCAAGGATGTTATTTATTTTACCGGTAATTCTCTAGGACTACAACCTAAGCGCACCCAAAAGTTCGTGGATGATATCATGAACGATTGGAAAGAATTGGCGGTAGAGGGCCATTTTCATGCGGAAAAATCGTGGTGGGATTATCATGAGCGTTTGGCGGTACCATTGGCAAAAGTGGTAGGGGCAAAGCCTGAAGAAGTGTCGGTGATGAATACCTTAACGGTAAACCTACATATGCTCATGGTCTCTTTTTACAGGCCCAACAAGAAAAGATTTAAGATCATTTGTGAGGAAAAGGCATTTCCCTCAGATCAATATATGTTGACGAGTCAGGTTAAATTTCATGGTTTGGATCCAGAAAATACAATTGTAGCGGTAAAGAAAAGATCGGGCGAGAATTTTTGGTATACCCAGGATATCATAGATAAGATTAATGAGGTTGGGGATGAACTGGCGCTCGTACTCATAGGTGGTGTAAATTACTATAACGGTCAGGTCTTTGATATGGAGGCCATTACAAAATCGGCCAAAAGTCAAGGAGCCTTTGTGGGCTGGGATCTGGCCCATGGTGTTGGTAATGTTGCTCTAAAACTTCATGAATGGGGAGTTGACTTTGCGGCCTGGTGCAGTTATAAATATATGAACAGTGGACCTGGAAATGCGGCGGGTATTTTTGTACATCAGCAATATCTTGACAGGAGCGATATTCCCCGATTTGAAGGCTGGTGGGGAACAAAGAAAGACACTCGATTTTTAATGAAGCCCGAGTTTGAACCCATGGAAAATGCCGATGCTTGGCAGGTTAGTAATCCCCCAGTGCTTTCACTGGCTCCTTATTTGGCCTCTCTGGAAATGTTCGCTGAGGTTGGCATGGAGGTACTTATAGCCAAAAGGAAGCTCATTGTTTCTTATTTGGAGTTTATTCTCCAAGAAATAGATAAGGAGACCCAAGGGTCGTTTGAAATCATCACTCCCGAGGATCGCGGTTGTCAGCTTTCTGTTTTATTACATGGACAAGGTAAAGAGCTGTTTAATTTTTTAATGGAAAACGGAGTTGTAACGGATTGGAGGGAGCCCAATGTAATTCGCTTGGCACCGGCACCTTTTTATTGTTCCTTTGCAGATATGTATAATTTTGGTCAAGTTTTAAAATCTGGAATTCAGTCTAAGGGGCAAAATTAAAACCCAATATCTGCTAAAACATTTATGAAGTCACTTCGTCTTATTCTTTCAAATCCCAGATATTTTGCGCCTTCTTGGGTCTTTGCCAGTATAAATATATTGTTTGGTACCTGGGCCATATATATACCTACGGTCAAGGAGAAATTGGATATCAATAAGGCCGATTTGGGTATAGCACTCTTTTTTTTGGCCTTGGGCGTATTTGTCGTATTCCCAGTAGCTGCAAAAATCATTAATAGGTTAGGGGTGGGGAAGGCCACATGGTATGGTATAATGTTCAGTTGTTTGGCGGCCCTATTCCCATTGTTGGCGCCTAATTATTATTCTTTAATGGGGGCACTTTTTTTATTGGGAGCCGGAAATGGCTTTACCGATATTGCTATGAATACCCTGGTTACCGAAATTGAAAAGGAAGATCAACAGAACTTTATGTCCGCATCCCATGGTTTTTTTAGCCTTGGTGGTGTATTGGCGGGCTTGGGCAGTTTTCTAATATTTACTATAAATAGTCCGGCCTTGCATATGCTATACGCCGTTATATTGGTTTTTATTGTTAATTATATTTTCCGTAAACATTATAAGGATATCGTAGCTGCACCTGTAGAGAAGGAACCCTTTAGTCTAAAACTGTTTAAACCGCTTCTGATACTTGGTATCATCTCATTTATTGCGATGGGCGGGGAAGGAGCCATTGTAGATTGGAGTGGACTGTTTTTACAGGAGATAAGTATGGCACCCGAAACATTGATCGGTACGGGATTTTTGGCGTTTTCCGCCATGATGACCTTGGGCAGGTTCTTGGGAGATAGTATCAGCGCATCTATAGGTTCTGTAAAAGTGGTGGCTCTAGGAGCTTTCATAGCTGTTATCGGCTTTCTTTTTGTACTTGCTACACATACCTATATGGCCATTGCAGGATTTGCTTTCATAGGATTAGGCTATTCGGTGATTATTCCCGAACTTTTTAGGATAGGGGGTACGGTCAAAGGGGTAGATTCCTCACAGGGAGTTTCCTTTATAGCCGGTACGGGATATGCAGGGTTCTTGCTAGGTCCCGTAGTTCTTGGTTTTGTGGCCGAAAGTTATTCCTTAAAGTATACTTTTGTAATATTAATGGTAAGCGCCATTTTAGTACTAGGCGCTACCTATGGCTTGTATAGGAGAAGAAGGTAATTGCGGAAGGCTTTATGGGGTTTTTGAGGTTACTTTGATGTTGGTGAAGTACAACTTAAAACTTCCATCTTCATTTTTGTGCATTTCTGCGATTTTGAGGCCGTTTATGTCTACGTAATTTTCCCAAGTGGTTGTCATGGATGGTTCTGGTTGATTGGCTCTTCTAAAAACCCATTCCTTGATCATATAATCACTTCCAAAATAAAAATCATAGGCATCACCAGGAGTATATCCACCCTCATTGCCATAGACAATGGTTAATTTTTGCATTGGATTTTTACTTATCGGGGCGGGCACGTCGCTTTGATGGTCATAGGTGATATTGCTCTTGTCCCAAGAAAGATTAAAGGGGGCCATGAGCCAATATTTGTCATTTATAAAACCACTATTTACTTTCGTGGCCGTGCTGTCCATGTTGCTGCGGTTGTAAGAAATGGTATCTCCCTTGTTAATGGATTGTACGTCGTTAGTGATAGTATTCCATACCCAGCGGCGTTCAGAATGGCTGTCAGCGCGATCTACATTAAAAGTAAAGGCAATCTCTTTTACATTTTTAAATTGATTAAACCCGTGTGCATTTGCCACTTTATCCAAAATAGATAGTTCCATTTTTAAATCGGCAACCTTTGGTTTTTTATCCGTTTTGCAAGCTGATATGAACAGTGTTAGGCATAAAACTGTTAGTAGTGAGTTTTTCATTTGTGGTTTTTTTCAAAGATAAAGATAGTAGGTTTTTGGCAGAATCTTTAAGATTGCTTAGATACATTATTCGTTTTTTCTATTTTTAAATTGGGGTTAATGGGGGGTAAGATGGCATATTTGGTGTCAGCCATCCTTCATTTGGAATCCCACTATTCCACATTATTCTTTTGTATAATTGGCGTCTATGTCTTTGCATGGATTAATTGAATGCGCTGCACATTAATTTACCTGCCGTAATTCCCAATAAATTCATTATTTTTGAAACTTAATAAGAAATCAAAAAATGAGTTCAAAAAAAGGAAAGATACAAGAAGCAATAGACGAAAAACTGCTTGACGAAAGAAAAGTATTTTTATGGGGAATGGTAGATGATGATACCGCTAAACATGTGATCGATCGTTTATTGTATTTGGATATGCAAAACAACAAAGAAATTCAATTGTACATAAATAGCCCCGGGGGTTATGTTACTTCTGGTTTTGCCATGTACGACACCATTAAATCATTAAAGAGTCCGGTTTCTACCATCTGCTCCGGTTTGGCGGCATCTATGGGGTCTATTTTGTTATCCGTAGGGGAGAAGGGAAGACGTTTTATACAGCCACATGCCCAGGTAATGATCCATCAGCCTAGTGGTGGTGCCAGGGGACAGGCATCCAATATTGAGATCCAGGCCAAAGAGATTATCAAAACACGTGAGTTGAGTGCTAAAATATTGGCAGATAATTGTGGACAGGATTTTGAAAAGGTAATGAAGGATTTCGATAGAGATTTTTGGATGAACGCTGAAGAGTCCATAGCCTATGGTATAGTGGACGGAATTTTGGAATAGCCGCTCTTAGTTGGATTATAATGTATTTTATTACATATTATATATAAAGGGAAAAGTCCTTCACAAACCTAATGTGAAGGACTTTTTTATATATGGACGCCGAAGCGGTATGTAGTATATACGAAGTAAATATGAGGTTTGGATGTCAGTATCGGAAAAAAATTATTTTTTCTCTTGCTGGTACGGTTAGGTTTGGAAATATAAGAATCGCCAGTGTTTTGTTATGATATTAAAACTGTTATATTCAAGTAACTTTATTTTACTACATTTATTACCTTAACATATCCTTTTTCCTATTTGTATTAGTATGACACAAACTCCTAAAAACATTGCTATTATCGGTTCGGGATTAGTAGGATCATTATTAGCGATTTACCTTCGGAAGTTAGGCCACCACATCACCGTTTATGATCGTAGACCGGATATCCGAAATGTAGAATTTTCTGGTAGATCTATAAACTTGGCCATGAGTAATAGGGGCTGGAAGGCCCTAAGGGAGGTGGGAATTGAGGATGAAGTGAAGAAAATTGCAATACCATTGGACAAGCGCGCTATCCATCTTGCAGGGGAACCGGAGTATTATCAAAAATATGGAAAGGAAGGGGAGGCCATTTGGTCTATTTCACGAGGCATATTAAATCGTAAAATGATCGATTTGGCCGAGGAGGCCGGGGTGGATTTTCATTTTGAGGAAAAGGTGTGGGATATAGACCTTCCCGAAGGAAAAATATATACGGGAGCTACGGAGAAAGGGGAGTGGAAGGAGTATTTGTACGATATTGTTTTTGGATGCGACGGTGCTTTTTCGCGAGTTAGGCACAAGATGCAACGTAGGAGTAGGTTTAATTACGTTCAAGAATTTATAGATGTAGGCTACAAGGAGCTTACCATACCTGCAAATGAAGATGGTACCCATAAATTGGATAAACATTCATTCCATATCTGGCCAAGGGGCAAGTTTATGTTCATTGCCATGCCCAATATGGATGGAAGTTTTACCTGTACTTTGTTCCTACCATTTGAAGGCGAGGTTTCCTTTGAGAAAATAAACACTAAGGATGAGGCCAAACATTTCTTTAACACTTATTTTCCAAATGTTGCCCCGGTCATTGAAGACCTTACTACAGATTTCTTTAAAAATCCCACAAGTGCACTGGTTACCATTAAGTGCTATCCTTGGACTTACTGGGACAAGGTAGCATTGGTGGGCGATTCTGCACATGCCATTGTGCCGTTTTATGGGCAGGGCATGAATGCCGGCTTTGAAGATATATACGCTTTAGATAAGATCATTGCCGAATTTGGGGATGATTGGGAGAAAATATTTAGTACTTATCAAACCGAACGGAAGCCCAATGCAGATGCCATAGCGGAATTAAGTTACCGGAATTTTATGGAAATGAGCAGTATGACGGCCGACCCTAATTTTATATTGCAGAAAAAGATTGAAAAGCGGTTTGCCAAGAAATATCCCGAGAAATGGGTTCCGGCCTATTCTAGGGTTACGTTTTCAGATAAACCTTATGTAGATGCTTTGGCTAATGGTGATGCTCAAGAAAAAATAATGAAGCAAATAATGCAAATTCCCAATATAGAGGAAATTTGGGACAGTGAAGAAGTAGATCAAAAAATCCTGAGTCTTTTGTAGGCGTTGGACTGAAGTGTATATAAAAAAATAGAGCCATCTTCATAAGATGGCTCTATTTTTTTATAACTACTTGTTCTATAATTTAGAGAACAACTTTTTCATTTTTTCTTGTTCTTCTTCGGCCAAAACAGGGTCTACTAAAATTCTTCCACTGTGTTCATCGCTAATAATTTTTTTGCGGGAAGCTATCTCCACTTGAACTTGTGGTGGAATGGTAAAGAAAGAACCACCGGAAGCACCTCTTTCGATTGGAACTACTGCCAAACCATTTTTAACGTTATTTCTGATTCTAGTGTAGGCCTTTACCAGACGGTCTTCAATTTGTGATTGGTATTCTTCCGATTTTTTCAAAAGTGCCTTTTCTTCTTTCTCCGTTTCGGCCAAAATAGCGTTCAACTCACTTTTTTTGTGCTTAAGGTGAGATTCCCTTTCGCCTAAACGCTCCTTGGTAGAGGATATAACCTCTTTCTTCTGGTCTATTTGGGCCTTGAACTCTTTAATATTTTTTTCGGCCAATTGAATTTCAAGTTCCTGGAACTCTACTTCTTTGGTCAAGGAATTAAATTCTCTACTGTTACGGACATTCTTTTGTTGTTCCGCGTATTTTTTGATCAAGGTTTTGGCTTCATCAATAAGATTTTTCTTGGCGCCTATTTCGTAGTTGATAGTTTCAAGATCGGTTTTAAGCTTATCCATTCTTGTTTTAAGGCCAAGTACCTCGTCTTCCAAATCTTCTACTTCTAGAGGAAGTTCTCCTCTAACATTTCTTATCTCATCAACTCTAGAATCAATTAATTGCAAATCATATAGTGCTCTTAACTTTTCTTCTACTGTTGTTTCTGTCTTTGTTGCCATATTTAAAAATACTTGATGGGATTTGTTTTGCTCTCCGATAAAGAGATTGCAAAATTAGGAATTTTTTTCGTAAGATAATCAACTAAGAGATTTTTTGTAAACTGCTCTGTTTCATAGTGCCCAATATCGGCCAAAAGTATTTTCCCTTCCGCCTCATAGAATTGATGATATTTTAGATCTGATGTGACAAATACGTCAGCGTTGGCGGACATTGCAGCAGATATTGCAAAGGAACCGCTTCCGCCCAAAACCGCAACTTTAGTTATTTTTTTATCCAAAAAATTAGAGTGTCTAATACAGGAAACGTTCATTTTTTCCTTCAGAAAATCAAAAAATTCCTCTTCGCCCATCGATTTTTCGAGATTTCCGACCATACCCATGCCAATATTTTGGTTTTTATTTTCTAAAGTTTGCACTTCATAAGCCACTTCTTCATAAGGATGGTTGCTAAAAAGTGCCGCTAGCACTTTTTGTTCATTCGCCTTGGCATAGGTAATGCTTATTTGTGATTCGCGCTCATAGTGGGTTTCGCCAATTTTGCCCATATAGGGATTGGCTCCTGTATTGGCTTGATAGCTTCCTGTGCCATCCATTGTAAAACTACAGTTGCTGTAATTGCCGATATTTCCTGCCCCAGCATTAAATAGAGCTGTTTTAAGGGCTTCGGCATGCGCTTGGGGCACATAGGTGGTCAGCTTTTTAATGGTGCCTGTTTGCGGGATTAAAATGCTTGTATTGTGTAAGCCCAATATTTCACAGATTTTGGCATTTACGCCTTTGTTGTTATTGTCTAGGGCCGTATGCATGCTATATATGGCAATATCATGCTGGATAGCTTTAATTACTACTCTTTGTACGTAATTGGCACCCGTAATTTTCTTTAGGCCTCCAAAAATAATAGGGTGAAAACTAACAATCAGATTGCACTTTTTGGCAATGGCCTCGTCCACTACATTTTCCAAGGTGTCCAATGTAACAAGGATACCCTTTACCTCATTATTTGCATTTCCCACCAATAGTCCAACATTGTCAAAATCTTCAGCATAATTCAGTGGTGCCAATTCTTCCAGTGTATCGATAACTTGTTTTATGATCATTTTTAAAATTTATGGTCTTCCAAAGATAAAATATTATATTTTCGTTCTAATGCAGCTACTAAGAAAATTAGGCTTTCCTATATCACTCATATACGCAATGGTCGTATACCTGCGTAATTATTGTTATGACACTGGCCTGTTCCGGTCAAGATCTTATGCTACCAAAACCATATGTGTGGGTAATCTTAGTGTTGGTGGTACCGGTAAAACCCCAATGATAGAGTTTTTGTTGTCCCATGTGCCGCAGCAATTTAAAATAGCGATTTTAAGTAGGGGATATGGAAGAAAGTCAAAAGGTTATTTATTGGCGGAGCCTGGGGTAAGTGTAGCTGATTTAGGGGATGAGCCCTATCAGATATATAAAAAATTTTCCAACGCCTTTGTGGCGGTTGATGCGGACCGGCAGCATGGAATTTCTACTTTGGAGAAAACGGTTGGCCCCGATGTTATTTTTTTGGATGATGCCTTTCAGCATAGAAAAGTAAAATGTGATCAATATGTGTTATTGACTTCTTATGCTAATTTGTATGTTGATGATTGGTATTTGCCAACCGGGAATTTAAGGGATAGCAAACGTGAAGCCAGACGAGCGAATATTATAGTTGTTACCAAATGCCCCCAAGATTTGAGTGCTATGGAGCAACACAGAATTCTAAAAAAATTAGGACCTGCTCCAAGCCAGAAGGTTATTTTTAGTTTTCTGGATTATGACACTTCCTTAAAGGGAGGGTCTGGGGAGATAAGTTTGGCCCAGCTGAAAAGTACAAAGGTTACCTTGGTTACCGGGATAGCCGACCCAAAGCCCTTGGTAAGTTTTCTAAAACATAGGGGAATTGAGTTCGAACATTTGGCCTACCAGGACCATCATTTTTTTTCGGAAAAGGAAATGGCCATGTTTAATACAAAGGGAATGGTACTTACGACCGAAAAGGATTATGTGCGTTTAGAAGGGAAAGTAAAAAATCTGCATTATATAGGGATAAGGCACAAATTTTTGAATGAGGGCGAAAAGGTTCTGTTGAATTTGCTAAATGATAGCTTAACTAATCTTTAAGCTTCAATTTTTTTTTTAATATCAAAGATGTTCTCTCCTATTTTAGAATAGAATACCTCTGGTTTAAAAGGTTTGGTAACCACATCATTACAACCAGCCGCGTAAAAACTTTCCAAACTGTCATCCAAGGAAATTGCGGTAAGTGCAATAATTGGAACCAGTCTATTAAATTTTCTTATTTCTATAGTGGCTTCTTCTCCACTAATTCCTGGCATATGGATATCCATTAGGATACAGTCGTAATCCGTTTTTCTTACCATGGCTACAGCCTCAAGACCATTATTGGCGATGTCAGAGGTAATTTCCTTTTTGCTCAACATTTTTTTGGTTATCACCTGGTTGATTTTGTTGTCCTCCACAATCAATATATGGAGCCCCTCAAAATCGTATTCTACTTCGGTGATTTCGAATGGAATATCATCAATAAGGTCATCCTTACTTTTTAAGTCCACTTCAAAGAAAAAGGAACTTCCTTCACCCAATACACTCTTAAGTTCAATTTTGCTGCCAAATAGGCCCAGCAGACTTTTAACAATGGTAAGTCCTAGACCGGTACCGCCATATTCCCTGTTTATTTGAATTGAGCCTTGTTCAAAGCTGTCAAAAATAGTGAGCTGTCTTTCAGGGTCTATTCCGATTCCACTATCCTTTACTTCAAAATAAACGGTTAAATTCTCTTCCTCTTTTCTCGCAAGTTTTGTAATTACGGTTACTACACCGCCTTTGGTGAATTTTATTCCGTTGCCTATAAGGTTTATGAAAATCTGGGAAAGCTTTAAGGGATCTCCCAAAAGATGTGATGGAATATCGTCATCAAAGTCCAATTCAATTTTTGTATTATTGGCCTTTGCGCTCTGATTTAGCGAATTGATGACTTCAGAAAGTATTTTTTTAAGATTAAAATCAATTTGAAGTGCTTCCAGTTTGTCGGCGTCTATTTTATTGATTTGTAGAATGTCATTAATGAAATTCAATAGGTAATCACCGGAGAATTTTAATGATTTCAAATGTTCTTTTTGGTTCTCACTCGGATTCTCTTCCAGTAATAAATGTGTTAAACCTGTAACTGCATACAGAGGCGTTCGCAATTCGTGGCTAACGGTGGACAAAAAGTTGGTTTTTGCCTCCATGGCCATAACCGCGGCATCCCTTGCCGTCTGCAATTCATTATTTTTGGTATGTAATAAATCGTTGGTTTTTAACTTGATCTGATTATTGCGATAAAGGGAAATGGCCAGTATGGAAATTACGATCAAAAAGGCTGCAGTTAAAATAGCTGTAATTTCAGTTCTGTTTTTGGACTGACTTAGCTCCTCGATCTTTACTTCCTGCCTACCAATCTCATCCCGCATAAAATCGGTTTGAATTTTGTCTGCGGTCTTGGTTTCACCTAGCGTTTTTTCAATAGTAAATATGGAATCTTTAATATTTAATAAGTTCTTATTGTAAAACAGGGCCGATTCAAAAAGGCCAAGTTTTGTATTAGCTCTGGAGAGTAGTTCATTGGCTTCCAATATTTCAAGAGAAAAGTTATTCGCCTTGGCTAATTTTAAGGCACTCTGTGCATTTTTAACAGTCTCTTCGTAATTTTCTGTTCTGAAATAAACTTCGGCCAATTTAATGTGAGACTTGGTCGCTAGGTAATCCTTTTCGTAAATGTCTGTATTTACGGCCAAAGCATTGAAATTCTTTGTGGCACTCTCATATTTTTCCAGGTTTAGAAAAATATTCCCCTCAACAAAGAGAATGTTGTTCAGTAAATTACGGTCATTGTTTATTTGTTTTGCTTCATTCAGCATGGAGATAGCCAAGAAGTTTTTGCCGTCCCTATAGGAGATAATGGCATCTATGTACTTATGGGTAGCCTCTCCGTAAGGATAGGAAATGTCTTTTAAAAGGGATTTAGACCGGTCTGCATAATATTGTGCACTATCGTCCTTTCCCAATCTTAAATATAGAATGGCAAATTTGTGATAGGTATCTATGAGGGCCTTTTGGTCATTGTTCTTGAAGGCAATTTCCATGGCCGTATTCAAGTCCTCTAGGGCAGGTTCAATTTTATTTTTGTTCCCTAACTCCCGAGCTTTGTCAAAATAATATTCAATATCGGTTTCAGCAGCCTTGTTTTCTTGCGTATAGGCATGGCTATAGTGAAAAAACAATACTACGGCTAGGAGCCAGAATTTTCTGTTCAGATTTATATGTAAGAATAAATGTCTCAAACGTATTGTTTGCGTATAATAAAGTTAATTAAATCTACAATTCTACTACTGTATCCGGTCTCGTTGTCATACCATCCAATGATTTTGACCATTTTGCCGATTACAGATGTCATCAGTGAATCAAACGTACAAGAGTAGTAAGTATTGTTTATATCAATCGAAACTATAGGATCTTTTGTATAATATAGAATGTTTTTAAGTTCTTTTTGCGATATTCTAAAAAAAGCTTCATTTATTTCCTCAATGGAGGTTTCCCTTTTTACATTAAAAGTAATATCGGTCAAGGATCCATTGGGCACCGGTACCCGTATGCCACAGCCGCCTATAACATCCGATAATTCGGGAAATATTCTTGTCAAGGCCTTTGCTGCTCCAGTGGTGGTAGGGACTATGGATTGCGACGCCGCCCTGGCCCTTCTTAGGTCCTTATGGGGCTGGTCATGTAAACTTTGATCGGTAGTATAAGAATGAATGGTAGTGATGTAGGCCTGCTCTATGCCGCAAAGGTCTTGGATTACCTTGATCATAGGTGCTGCATTGTTGGTGGTACAGGAAGCATTGGAAATAATATCATCCGTTTTGTCCAAGGTTTCATGGTTTATGCCATATACCACCATCTTTATATCATCCTCCGTTGGAGGAACACAAAGAATAACCTTTTTTGCGCCGTTGTTTAGGTGTTGTGTTAAAATAGATCTGTCCTTGAATCTGCCAGTAGCTTCAACAACGATATCAACTTTATAGTTGGCCCAAGGGATATCCTTCGGGGAGTTATGATTTAATAAGGTTACCTTTTGATCTCCTACAATGATTTGGTTTTCATTGTGGGAGACTTCTTTTTGAAACACACCGTGGATACTATCGTATTTTAATAAATGTGACAATGTACGTGCATCTGCCAAATCATTTATTGCCACCACATTTAAATGAGGGTGCTCGCTTAGAAGTCTAAATAGGGTACGCCCAATTCTGCCGAAACCGTTTATACCAATATTAATCCGTTTCATAAATAGTAGTAAGCCATTTTATCCGTATAAATACGGAATGATAATTTAGATTTTGGGGTATAATATTAACCTACTTTATGTGTTTGTGTGCTTTGTATGATGAGCGTACCAATGCCCCACTTTCAACATGTCTAAAACCAAGTTGAAGTCCTATTTCCTCATATTTTTTAAATTGTTCTGGCAAAATATACTCTTTAACCGGGAGATGTTTTTTTGAGGGCTGCAAATATTGTCCAATAGTAACAACATCAACATTAGCTGACCTTAGGTCTTCCATGGTTTGAATTACTTCTTCCTCCCTTTCTCCTAGCCCCAACATTATTCCGGACTTGGTACGATTGGCGCCGTTTTCTTTAAGGTAAGAAAGGACGCTAAGACTTCTTTCATATTTCGCTTGAATGCGAACCTCTCTGGTTAATCTTTTTACCGTCTCCATATTGTGGGAAATCACTTCTGGCCCTACGGCAAGTATCCGATCCAAGTGGGTAGTAATGCCTTGAAAATCGGGAATCAGAGTTTCCAATGTTGTGGTTGGGTTCATTCTTCGGATGGCCTTCACGGTTTCTGCCCATATTATGGATCCCATATCCTTGAGGTCATCACGATCAACAGAAGTAATTACAGCGTGTTTAATTTCCATAATTTTAATGGATCTCGCCACTTTTTCCGGTTCTTCCCAATCCACATCTTCTGGTCGTCCTGTTTTTACACCACAAAATCCACATGATCGCGTGCAAACGTTACCAAGTATCATAAATGTAGCCGTGCCTTCTCCCCAACATTCGCCCATGTTTGGGCAACTACCTGAGGTACAGATGGTATGAAGGTTGTATTTATCTACCAATCCCCTTAGTTGGGTGTACTTTTTACCCGTAGGAAGTTTTACCCGTAACCATTTGGGTTTGCCTTTTGGAGGAATTACACTTTCTATAGTTTCGATACTCATACTATGATTTTGTGCAAATATACGAAATGGGTTATAGTTAAAATGCCAATTAGAGGCAAAGTGTGGTAATGAAACAGTCTGTCCAGTTCCTCCGCGAATTTAATGGGCTAAATAAATAAATAAGGGACGTGAAATGAGACATTAGGCAGGAGCTTGGGAAAAGGAAAAAGTTTGGAAGAGGGCCAGAATACGAGCAGTTTTATTGGGTTGATCTCAAAAGTTGTATGTGAATTGGAAAAAGATATCTTAAACAATCCCAGAGTTCGTGTTATGTTCATTTTTTGCATTGCCCAAAAAACGGCCAGGGCCGAAAAACCAAGGTACAGTGTACATTGGTTAAGAGGAGCCAGCTATAGCCAGGCCATTTCGTTAATTAGCTGCCTTTGCCCAATGTGAAAACCACTTGATTTAAAACGAATTTGAAAATAGTCCGTTACTTTATGCCTTCAACCCCAGGTATCTAAAAACCATTTCCAGTTAGTGAGTACTATTAAATATTGTCTCCAAAGTCTATTGTTAGGTAGATCTTCTTCCGTTGTGGAGATGGCATGGCCGTAAAGAATTATTGAAGCCTTGGAGATAATTTAGGCCATGGCATCGGTCCATAAAATCCCAAGATTTTGGGGCCCACCTAGTGAAGAAGGGTCTTTTCTTTTGTTTCGTTTTCTTTGGACAAGCAAAGAAAATGAAAGAATAATTTCAACATAAGTTTTATTCTGTAGGACGTTATTGGATACTAATTATCTTATTTTTTTCTGTGTAACATCTAAAACCGAAGGTCTCGGTTCTTTTGTCCAATAGTATCATGTAGCCATTGAAATGTGTATAGAATAATCTGTATTAATTATTATTTTTAATTATTTCGGCAAGAAGTCTTTTTGCCCGTAATAATTTTACTTTTACATTATTGATGGGTTCTCCCAATTTTTCGGCTATTTCGGCATATGGGAGTTCCTGGAAATAGCGAAGGTTTATAACTTCTTGGTAATGCGGTTTTAGTCTTTTGATGTATCCCAGTAAGGCGGCCAAGTTTTGTTCCGTTATCAAACTATCTTCTGGAGACGGGCCATCATCCAAAACCTTTTTTATGGCTTCGTTACTGCTTTCCTGGTTACCTTGTAAGACGTTCCTTTTGCTTTTTCGAATAAGATCTATATGCAGATTTTTGGAAATGGCAATAAGCCAGGTCTTAAATTCATAGGCATCATCAAAGGTATGTATCTTGTCAAAAGCTTTAGAGAATGTCTGGATGGTAATATCCTCGGCATCGTTCTCGTTTTTGGTGCGGATCAATTGGAATCCGTAAACGTCGTTCCAAAAACTATTTAATAATGCGCTAAAGGCAATCTGATTGCCTAGTTTGGCCTTTTCAATAAGTTGGGGAAGTGGTTCTTCGGTTTTGTCCAAGATGAGGTTTTATATAAAGTGCAATCAGGGGGGCTATTGCGTTATGGAATCTTTTTTGCAGTCCTGTTCTGTAGGAAGTTTGCCGCAATAGCCACATGCTTCACCATCTTTATTTAAAAATGGGCTTTGACTGGCGCATGTCCCTGCAAATTTCCCGTCTTTTTTAGACCATATTTTTATTGCGATACCGGCAAAAGCCAGTGCGAGTAGCCCTATAGTTAAAAGTAAAAATTTCATATCCCTACATTATTTTATGCAAAGATATGAAATTTATAACCTTCCTAGGAAGGATTAGGATTACTTTAAGTCTTGATTCCTAATAGGAGATATTGGCCACAATATTTTCTATTGTAGGACTGGAATTGCCTCCTGTTGGTTCTATGGTGATATACCCAACGGCATTCTCCCCATAGGGAAGTGCCATTAACTTCTCGCTATTGTTTGCTTCCTGTATTACTCCTAAGTTAAGCATTTGCCCATTAACCTCGGCCCACATTTGGTAGCACTGGTTTTCTGGCAAGTTTGGTAATTTGCTCACATTAATATAGGACAATTTTTTCACCGGGTTAACATAGGCTACGGCCTTAAGTTCTTTAGCTTTGTTATTGCCTTTAACCGAAACTCGCTTCGTTTTGGGATTATTAAGGACTATAAATTGATTTCTAACATCCTCCAACTGCAAGCGCATATTCTCTTCCAAGTTTTGAATCTTATTGTTAACAATAACATTTTCCTCTTGTAAACTTTGATTCTGGTTCCAAAAGAAATAAGACGCTCCTGCAAATACCAAGGCTGCAAAACTGGCTGCAACGGCGTATCTATAGAATTTTTTTCTACCGGAATTTTCCGCTTTGATCCTATTTTGAACTCTTTCTTTTAAACCGGCAGGAGTTTTAATGGCATGTAACTTGGCAAATATTTCAAGGTTCTCCTGTAATTCTATGTACGTATTTCTAACTTCAGGATACATAGCAATGTATCTTTCTGCCTGCAACGCTTCCTCAGGTGAAGTTTTTCCCAAAAGGTATTTCTCTAGGAGGTCTGTTTCTAAAAATATTCTAATTTTTTCTTTCATGGCTTTGGTTTTTGTAGCACCATTGGGTTGGATATGCTTTTAAGTCGGCCTAATTGTTGCGCTTTTATCTTAACACGTTGTGCTTTAATTCATAAATAAACTTAGTAGGAAGGCGAACACCATTGTTGAACCATATATTTTCTTCAATTCCCTGAGCCCTATTTTTAATCTAGATTTAATAGTGCCTAGTGGTATGTCCAATTCTTCGCTTGCCTCCTGTTGGGTCATTCCTTGAAAAAACAGGGCGTCCAATACAATTTGATATTTTGAATCTATTTTATCCAAATTATCCTGAACGTCTATTAATTCGGGATTTATTCCTTCAGTTCCTAGTTTATATACGTCGGAAACATCCATTTGGATTTCCTTATCAGATTTGTTGTTTGCACTTCTTAATTTATCTATTGCCGTATTACGGGTAATCCTAAAGAGCCAAGTAAATAATTTGGCTTTTGTAGGGTCGTAGGAATCTGATTTTTTCCATATTTTAACAAAGCTTTCCTGTACCACGTCTTGAGCCAAATCTTCATCGCGCACAACTTTGTAGGCCACACCAAAGAGTGTGTCCCCATAGTGTTCGTATAGGAGTGAAATGGCCTTGTCATTTCGCTCCTGAAGGAGCTCAACAATATGATTTTCCAATAGTATGCTCATATAATAGGTGTGTTCTCAAAAAAAAGTTTCCTGGCAATCATCCAATACCCTAATTCTACTCGTATATACACAAACGCTAAATTATAAAATTGATTGTTATACTTAGCGTTTTAAATAGATAAATGGACAGCTGGTAACTGTGCATTTAATTTTTGGTTAGTTTGGTTTGGTATAGCCCCTGTCATTGATTTGTCAGGGGCTATTTTATGATATTGACTTCAGGGGTAATTCTTATTCCAAACCTTTTTAGGACCCCGTCCATAATATTTTCTGCCAGCTCAATGATCTCCTTGCCTGTTGCATTCCCGTAATTAACTAATACCAAAGCTTGATTGCGATGTACCCCGGCATCTCCAAATCGCTTTCCCTTATATCCACATTGCTCTATTAGCCAGCCCGCAGGAATCTTGAATTCATTTTCGGATACCTTATAAAAGGGGGCGTCCGGATATACCTTCGTAAATTTATCGAATTCCGCCCTGCCTATTACGGGATTTTTGAAGAAACTTCCGCTGTTGCCCAATTCTTTAGGGTCTGGCAACTTACTTTTTCGGATGGTAATAACAGCATTGGAGACATCCTTGATACTAGGGTCTGTAATTCCACAATTTTGTAATTCTGAAACAATGGCCCCGTAGCCAATATTTAGATGGTGATTTCTTTTGGATAATTTAAAATTGACCGAAGTAATTATATATTTTCCAAGTCCTTCATTTTTAAAATAAGAATCCCGATATCCAAACTGGCACTCCTCTTTAGTGAAGGTTTTTAGATTCTGGGTGCCTATTTCCATGGCCTCGCAACTTACAAAGGTGTCCCGTAATTCTACGCCATAAGCACCTATATTTTGAATTGGTGCGGTGCCGGTGTTTCCAGGGATGAGGGATAAATTTTCCAAACCGCCATAGTTCTGATCCAAGGTCCACAACACCATTTGATGCCAATTTTCACCAGCATTAACTTTAATACATACCTCATTGGTGTTTTCCCATATTACTTCAATTCCCTGTAGGTTGATATACAGTACTAGATTTTCTAAATTCTTTGTTATCAGCATGTTGCTGCCGCCTCCAAGAACAAAAAATGGGGGGTAATCTTGGACTTTAAGTATTTCTTGTAGTCCCTCGATAGAGTTTATATCGCAAAAGAATTTGGCCTTTGCATCTATTCCAAAGGTATTGTAATTTTTAAGGGATATGTCTTGTTGGATATCCATTAGTCAACGTATACCTTTAAGGCTTCCTTTAAAATGTGGACCGCTCTTTTCAAATCTTCTTTTTCCAACACATAGGCAATTCTGATCTGGTTTGTGCCCAGGCCTTCCGTAGAATAGAAACCAGCTGCAGGGGCTACCATTACTGTCTCCCCATCCAAATTAAAATCCTCCAATAACCATTTGGCAAAAGTGTCTGCATTTTCAATAGGAAGTTGGACAATACAATAGAACGCTCCTTGAGGTTTGGCTACTACCGCTCCCTCAATTTTACTCAGTTCGGAGACAAGGACGTCCCTGCGTTGCACATATTCCTTTTTTACATCATCAAAATAACTCTGTGGGGTGTCCAAGGCGGCTTCGCAGGCTATCTGCGCATAGGTCGGTGGAGAAAGTCGAGCTTGGCCAAACTTTAAGGCGGTCTGCATCACTTCCTTGTTTTTAGAGACCAAGTACCCAATTCTGGCGCCACACATACTGTATCTTTTGGAAACCGAGTCTACTATAATGGCGTTTTCCTCCAATCCATCTTCCTGTAGAATGGAATAATGTTCCCTATTGTCATACGTAAATTCACGGTACACCTCATCGGCAACCAAGAACAGGTTGTGCTTTTTAACAATAGCTGCAAGTTTTCTTATTTCTTCCTTACTGTATAAATATCCCGTCGGATTGCCGGGATTGCAAATTAATATAGCTTTAGTTTTAGGAGTGATTAATTTTTCAAACTCCTCGATAGCAGGTAATGCAAAATTATCTTCTATATGGGACACGATAGGGACGACTTTAACTCCTGTTTCGTTCGCAAATCCGTTGTAATTGGCGTAGAAGGGTTCAGGGATAATTATTTCATCACCATTGTCAGCTATAGTGCCCATGGCAAAGAAGAGGGCTTCCGAACCTCCCGTTGTCACCATTATATCATCGGCTTCTACATGTATGTGGTTCTTGGCGTAATAGCCGGCAATTTTTTCCCTGTAAGTTTCGGAACCTTCTGTTCGGCTATAGGCCAATACCTCAAGCGTATTGTTCTTTACGGCATCTAAGGCAATTTTAGGGGTCTTGATGTCGGGTTGGCCAATATTTAGGTGAATAATTTTAATTCCTCGCTTTAGTGCAGCTTCAGCAAAAGGCACTAATTTTCTAATAGGTGATTCGGGCATTGTTTCGCCTCTTCGTGATATTGATGGCATAAGAGTTTTAATTTTTAGCAAAAATGGGAAATCAATATGGACAAAACAATTAAACAGCCTTATTTGATTCAATAGTAATATGTTAAATCATTCTGTGGCATAATAAATTGTTTGTAAATTTAAACGAATAGGTTACTTAAAATAATGAAAAGATGATGTTTTTAAAACATATGGTTTTCCTTATTTGGTGTTTTCCGGTTGTATTATTTTCTCAAAATTACGAATTGCCAATTGGTGAAAAATACCAAAAAATAAAATTTAAGCTGGTCAATAATCTCATTATTGTTCCAATAGAAGTCAATGGCACAAATCTTTCATTTATATTGGATTCAGGAGTAAATAAGCCCATACTTTTTAATTTATCGGATAAGGATTCCATTCAAATAAACAATGTTTCGGAAATTGCCATTAAAGGCCTCGGAGAGGGTGATGCCATTGATGCGTTGAGCTCTAGTGGCAATGTTTTTAAAATTGGTAAAGCGATCAATAATGATCAATTGTTGTATGTGGTCATGGATAAGGAGCTTAATCTGTCGCCTAGGCTTGGTTTACCGGTTCATGGTATTATAGGGTATGATCTCTTTAGGGATTTTGTGGTTGAGATAAATTATAGTTCCAAATTTATTAAACTACATTTCCCTGAATTGTACAAGCGCCCAAAGAAGGCTAGGACACAAACCCTGCCATTGCACATAGTTCAAAATAAAGCCTATGTTCAGGGGCATGTGTTAATGAAAAATAAACACAGCATTCCCGTTAAACTTTTAGTAGACTCCGGCAGCTCTGATGCCATATGGCTTTTTGAGGATATTGGTAAGGGGTTGGGCGTGCCGAAAAACAATTATGAAGATTTTTTGGGACAGGGACTTAGTGGCAGCGTTTTTGGGAAGAGGACAAAAATAGAAGGAATTAGCTTGGGCAGTTTTCAATTAAAGGATGCCAAAGTTGCATTTCCGGATTTGCAGTATTTTAATTCCATCACTTCCTTAGGAGATCGAAATGGTAGTTTGGGAGGGGAGGTGCTAAAAAGATTTACACTGGTGTTCAATTATAGGGAACGCACACTTAGTTTACGTAAAAATGCACTCTTTAATCGCCCCTTTGATTTTAATTTGAGCGGAATTGATATTCAGCATAATGGCGTTCGTTATATTTCCGAAAGCCTTGCTGATCCCAGAGGGTTGGTGGTAAAGGATAGTGGTAAATCTTTTGGGGATGTGCAATTGCTTTTCGAGAATAGAACCAGACTTAGTGTGGTTCCAGAGATTATAGTTTCGGGAATACGTGCCGGTAGTCCAGGCCATGAGGCGGGTTTGCAGGAAGGCGATGTTATTCTTGCTGTGAATGGAAAGAAGATACATAAATACAAGCTTCAACAGATCTTGCATATGCTCAATGAAAAGGAAGGCAAAAGGGTGAAGGTCCTAATAGAACGTTATCAAAGGGATATGCTGATTACTTACGTTCTTAAAGATGTCTTTAAATAAAAAAAGCTTGTTAAATACTTAATATAAGTACTCAACAAGCTTAATGTTTTTAGAGAAGAATTTATTTGCCTTCTACAGGTAATATCTTTCCCTTTATTTTTAACACTACGGTTGGGGTGTCGGCATTGGAAATTACAGTAATTGCCTTTGCAATGGGTCCCACTCTGTTAGTATCATATTTTACTTGTATTTCACCTGTTTTACCTGGTAAAATTGGATCTTCTGGTTTTTTTGGGATGGTACACCCACAACTAGAGCTAACTTTACTGATAACAAGTGGTGCATTTCCGGTATTAGTAAATTCAAATACCCTTACGCCATCGCTACCTTTTGCGATTTCACCATAATCAACGGTTTCCGTTTTGAATTTAATTTTCGCTGCATTTTCTTGAGCGGTAAGGCCAAATCCTAAGAGACCAATAAATAGAACTAGTACTATTTTTTTCATTTTTTTTAGTTTTTGGTGAATTTCAAAAGTAAATGTTTTTAATGAACCTCCAAAATTCTTTTGTTATGTAATAACGTTACTTATTTTTGTTTCGTATTTCTAATTGGTCAAAAACCTTAGAATTACAGCAAGTTTAATACTAAATTTGCATTCAATTAGTAATCGCCCGCTTAGGGTAAGCAAAAACTGTTCCAAACAATGGAAATTCCTTCAAAATATGAGCCTCAAAAGGTAGAGGGCCAATGGTACGACTATTGGACAAAGCATAATTATTTTCATTCCATACCGGATAATAGGGAGCCTTATACCATTGTTATACCTCCACCAAATGTTACGGGTGTTCTGCATATGGGGCATATGATGAACAATACCCTACAGGATGTGTTGATTCGTAGGGCTCGTTTAATGGGGAAAAATGCCTGTTGGGTACCTGGAACCGATCACGCTTCCATAGCCACGGAGGCCAAAGTGGTGGCTAAACTAAAGGAGCAGGGAATTGATAAAAAAGATATTACTCGGGAGGAATTTTTGAAGCATGCCTGGGATTGGACCCATGAGTATGGCGGGGTTATCCTGGAACAATTAAAGAAATTGGGCTGTTCGTGCGATTGGGACCGCACCAAGTTCACCATGGATGACAATATGTCCGCTTCTGTTATTAAAGTCTTTGTGGACCTATATAACAAAGGGTTGATATATAGAGGCTATCGCATGGTAAATTGGGATCCAGAGGCCAAAACAACTTTGTCCGATGAGGAGGTAATTTATGAGGAAAGACAAGGGTTGTTGTATTATTTGACTTATAAAATAGATGGTTCTGACGAAACAGTGACCATTGCTACAACTAGACCCGAGACCATTTTAGGGGATACCGCAATCTGTATTAACCCGAATGATGATCGATATTCCCATTTAAAGGGTAAAAATGCTATAGTACCCATATGTAATAGGGTAATCCCTATTATTGAAGACGAATATGTCGACATCGAATTTGGAACGGGTTGTCTTAAAGTAACCCCTGCACATGATGTTAATGATAAGGCTTTGGGAGAAAAGCACAATCTGGAGACCATTGATATCTTTAATGAGGATGCCAGTTTAAATAGCTTTGGACTCCATTATGAAGGTCAGGATCGTTTTGTGGTCAGAAAAGCCATTTCAAAGGAATTGGAGGAAAAGGGCTTTTTGGTGAAAACGGAGCAACATCTTAATAAAATTGGTACTTCTGAAAGAACTAAAGCGGTCATAGAGCCAAGATTGTCCGATCAATGGTTTTTGAGCATGGAACAATTGGCCAAACCAGCAATAAAGGCAGTTTTAGAGGATGGAGATGTTAAGTTGTTCCCGAAAAAATTTGAAAATACCTATCGCCATTGGATGGAAAACATCCGGGACTGGAATATTTCTCGACAATTATGGTGGGGACAACAAATTCCGGCTTTTTATTTTGGAGACGGACAGGAAGATTTTGTGGTAGCAGAAACTAAGGAGGCGGCTTTGGAATTGGCCAGGGTAAAGTCTGGAAATTCGGAGTTGACCTTGGAAGGCCTAAAACAGGATGTAGATGCTTTGGATACCTGGTTTTCTTCTTGGATCTGGCCGATAAGTGTTTTTAACGGTATTTTGGAGCCCAATAATAAGGAAATAGAGTATTATTACCCTACCAATGATTTGGTTACCGGACCGGATATCTTGTTCTTTTGGGTGGCTAGAATGATTGTTTCAGGTTACGAATACCGTCAGGAAAAACCCTTTGAAAACGTATATCTTACTGGATTGGTTCGCGATAAGCAAAGACGTAAAATGTCAAAATCGCTCGGAAATTCACCTGATGCCCTTAAATTGATCGAGGATTATGGGGCCGACGGCGTTCGTGTAGGACTCTTGTTAAGTTCTGCTGCTGGGAATGATTTAATGTTCGATGAGGCTTTGTGTCAACAAGGAAAAAACTTTGCCAATAAAATATGGAACGGATTCCGATTGGTTAAAGGATGGGAGGTAGCCGACCTACCGCAGCCAGAAGCTTCCAAATTAGGTATTGAGTGGTATACCGCTAAATTCAACAAAACCTTTGCGGAAATTGAGGATCATTTTAGCAAGTATCGTATCTCGGATGCCTTAATGGCTATCTATAAACTGGTTTGGGATGATTATAGTTCCTGGTTATTGGAAATTATCAAACCTGCCTACCAACAGCCTATAGATAGAATTACGTTTGATGCAGTGATCCATATTTTTGAAGAAAACTTAAAATTATTGCACCCTTTTATGCCCTTCTTGACCGAGGAAGTTTGGCAGCACATTGCAGATAGAACACCGGAACAGGCCTTGGTAATTGCTAAATGGCCAAGCGTACAAGTTGTGGATGAGGAATTGATCGAAGGTTTTAATTTTGCTGCGGAGGTAATTGCCGGAGTACGAACCATTCGAAAGGAAAAGAACATTCCTATGAAAGAAGCTCTTCAATTGGCAGTATTGAATGATGGGGACATTTCTCGGGATTGGGATGTGGTTATCACCAAGTTAACCAATTTATCGGCTCTTGATTATGTAAGCGGTGCCGTGGACGGGGCTCTGACCTTTAGGGTGAAATCCAATGAGTATTTTGTGCCCATGATCGGTGCCATTGATATTGAGGCGGAAATTAAAAAGTTGGAAGAAGAATTGGAATATACCAAGGGCTTCCTGATTTCGGTCCGTAAGAAATTGTCCAATGAGCGATTTGTGAACAATGCACCTGAGCAGGTCATTGCCTTGGAACGACAAAAGGAAGCCGATGCCCTTGCCAAGATCGATACCCTGGAAAAAAGTTTGGCCAGTTTGGAGTAGTAAATTATAGGTCCTGAAATTAAGATGTTCTCGGTTAAAGGAAAATGACACATGGTAAAATGAAATCATCTTGATTATGGCGCAAAAAATAATAAAAACAGGGATGCTATCCTTTGGGATGTCGGGTACATTATTCCATGCCCCATTTTTAAATGAGCATCCTGGGTTTCATTTAATAGGAGTTGTTGAGAGAAGTAATAAATTAGCTCACAAGAGTTATCCCGATATCAAAAGTTACGATAGCGTTGATCAGCTTATAGCGGATAAGGACATTGAGCTGGTAATAGTAAATACGCCCAATTTTACGCATTTCGAATTCGCCCTAAAGGCGCTTAAGGCCAAAAAGCACGTTTTGGTAGAAAAGCCATTTTGTGTTACCAGCTCAGAGGCTAAAGAACTTTTTGCAGAGGCAAATAAAGCGGGGCTTTACATTCTACCTTATCAGAATAGAAGGTATGATAGCGACTTTCTATCCGTTAAAAGCGTATTGGACTCTGGTAAGCTTGGGTCTCTGGTAGAGGTCCATATGCGGTACGATCGATACCGCCATCATATTGGTCCTAAACTGGCCAAGGAAACCCCAGTGCCTGGAAGTGGCCTCATGTATGATCTTGGTCCTCATTTACTGGACGCGACAATAGCACTTTTTGGATATCCATTGGAATGGAGAAAGCACACTGGGCAATTTAGGCCCAAGACCCAAGTGGATGATTATGGGCATATACATTTGATGTATCCCAAGGGTGTGCAAGTGTTTATAACCATGAGCATGTTGGTGGTGCAGCCACAAGCTTCATTTGTTCTTAATGGTACTAAGGGTACCTTTGTTAAGCCGCGAACGGATATTCAAGAGCAGCAATTGTTGGCAGGAATGAATCCAATGGACCCGTTGTTCGGAATCGAGGAAACGGATAAATTTGGGGTACTTACCACGATTGCAACGAATGGCGAAAAGCAAATAGAAAAAATTGAATCAACAAAATCGTCCTATATTAATTTGTTTACGGATGTTTATAAGTCCATTATAGACGGTGTTCCATACCCTATTTCCGAAAGGGATATTGTTATACAATTGGAAATTTTGGAAAAGTAAATAAGAGTTGTCTGTGATTGGTCTTTTTTTTCATTCTTTTTAAACGTCCCAATTTCCAGTAAAAAGCTAAATAACGATACCTTTGTTTTTTAACGATGTAAATAATTTCAATTTTATTTAATCGTATATTTAGGTAACTACAAAATAGTGTGCTGTTTTAAAATTTAGGTAACTAAGTCATTAAAAATGCTCCATAAAAAAAGCTAAAAATGTCTAAATTACCCAAGGACCACAAATTTTTAGACCTTTCGGATTATGGGAGGCCAATAGCTAGGCTTATTGCGAACGCGCTAAAGGCAACCGCTGTAACCCCTATTCATATAACTTTTGGATTCTTTATCTCGGGTGTTATTGCTGTTGGTTGTATGTATTATGGATATAATTGGCTCGCAGCCCTGTTTTATATTTTAAAATCTATTTTGGATGCGGCGGATGGTGAGTTGGCACGGTTAAAGGATACACCTTCCTATACTGGTCGATATTTTGACTCTGTATCCGATATTGTTTTGAATATCCTCATATTTTTGGTACTCTGGCGTATAACTACGGCCGATTTTGTTTTAACTGTGCTTGCCTTTTTAGGTTTGCAGCTGCAGGGAACCTTATATAACTATTACTACGTAATCTTAAGAAATAAATTTCAGGGCGATGTTACAAGTCGAATTTTTGAATCTGGGACACCAGTAGCAATGGTAGGGGAGCATCAGCGAAATGTGAATATCCTTTTTTGGTGGTATAAGGTCCTTTATGGGAGCTTCGATCATATTATTTATAAGTTGGATGCCGAAGCTGCCAATGGCAAGCGTTTTCCAAATTGGCTAATGACTGCCGTTTCTACCTTCGGCCTAGGGTTTCAACTTTTGATTATAAGTGTTATGCTTGTTTTAGGTTGGGCGGACTACATAATTCCCTTTTTTATTATTTATTCCATATTTATTTTCTTGTTTATCGCTATAAGGAGGTCGTTGTAAGCCATCCGAAAAACATGATTATTTCACCACTGTAGTAACAAAGGGCAAATGGTGATAAAGTTTCTATTTCGAAGAATTTCTAGCTTGTTCCTAAAAGTGTGTGCTTACACATTTTTAATAATCCAATCGATTTAATTGGGATATATTTTGGATAAAAACCAAATATGTTGATAATATTTTTATATTTGTGTACCTACACACTTTTGTAAATATTTAATTTTTATGCATTTGTGAATGTTTTATTACGATGGTAAAAAATAAGAAAACCACTATTCAGGATTTGGCAAACTATGCCAATGTTTCCATTGGAACCATTGATAGGGTTTTGCACAATAGGGGTAAAGTGTCCATCGACAAAAGAAAAAAAGTAGAAGAGGCCATTGAGAAGCTGAGTTTTAATCCCAACCTGTTGGCAAGGACTTTAGCGCTAGGAAAGCAGTTTACGGTATGTACGCTGTTTCCGGAAGCCACCACTTTGCAAAGTTATTGGACGCTGCCAAGAATAGGTGTTGATCAGGCTATTGAAGTTAATAGGGACTTTGGGATGGAGCTGGATTCCTACGAGTACAGTTTGTTTGACGAATCGAGTTTTATAAACAATGCCAATGTCATACTAGACCGGAATCCTAGTGGCGTTATTTTGGCTCCCCTATTTGAAAAGGAAAGTCTATGGTTTATGAAGAAGTTGGAGGAACGGAATATTCCCTATGTCTTTATTGATGCCAATATTCTAAATAAGAAAAACCTTAGTTATATCGGTCCTGATTTAAAGGGTAGTGGATATATAGCAGGAAAATTATTGAATTCTATTTTGGGCCCTGCCGATGATATCCTTGTTGTAAATCTGGTAAAGGGCCTTGAAAATAGTTCCCATACTGGAATTGTGGAAAATGGATTTAGGGAATTTTTTAAAACCAATACTGCATTGGCAAATAGGAAAATAAATTCCATTACCATACCTTCTACCCTGGAGACAGAGGTGAGTAGGGAGCTGACTAAGTACTATATCAAAAATCCAGGTACTAAGGGAGTGTTTGTTAGTAATTCCAGGGCACATCTAATTTCTAGGTATCACGCCTTGCATGAACTGGATATAAAGGTGGTGGGATTTGATATTGTTCCCGGAAATGTGACCGAACTGAAAAATGGAAATATAGATTATATTATTTCTCAGAGACCCGTATTTCAAGGGGTTACAGCGGTAAAGACCTTGTTCGATTTTTTTGTTTATAAAAAAATGCCATCCAAAGTACAGTATGTGCCTTTGGATATAATTATTAAGGAAAACGTAGACTACTATATTAATTTTCAATAAGTGTTATAAATGAAAAAAGGAATTAAATTAAGATTACCTGTTTGCACTCTCATGCTCCTAATTCTGAGTTCTTGTGGCAATGGAAAGTCCAATAAGAATAAGGCAGATACTGCAAAAGAAGTAGAAAAATCGGCCATTAGGGTAGAAAATAAAGTGTCTGAACAAAAAGTGGATGTCTACTTCGGGGATGAATTGTTTACTTCGTATATCTACCCGGATAATATTATGAAGCCATGTTTGTGGCCCATAGTAACTTCGGAAGGCACGGAAATTACGCGTAAATATCCATTGAAGACTGTAGCGGGTGAGCGTGCAGATCATCCACACCATATAGGCATGTGGATGAATTATGGTGATGTAAATGGTATTGACTATTGGGGGCACTCAGAGGCAACGCCAGAAGACAGAAAAGCCTATAGTGGGGTAATAAGACATCAGGAGGTAGTTGAGGCTAAAGCCGATGATGCACAAGGGACTATCCGTGTTAAAACCAAATGGGAAGCCGGAGGGAATACCCAAATTACAGAAGACATTGAGTTTCATTTTATGGATAAGGGCAAGGTCAGGATCATTGACTGGATAAGTACTTTAACGGCCCAAGAGGATATTTTATTCAAGGATACCAAAGAAGGAATGTTCGCCATAAGGGTTAGTCGTGAACTGGAACTACCTTCAGATGATCCGCTTACGCTGACAGATGCACATGGAAATCCAGAAACCATCAAAGTAATTAATAATGATGTGGTATCTGGAGATTATCTAAGCAGTGAAGGAATTGTAGGTGAGGATGTTTGGGGTACCCGGGCCAAATGGATGAAACTTTTTGGAAAATACAAGGATGAGAAAGTTGCGGTGGTGATTCTTGATCATAAGAAGAACCCAGGCTACCCCGCCTATTGGCACGCTCGTGGCTATGGTCTTTTTGCGGTAAATCCATTAGGGCAGAATGTATTTTCCGACGGTAAGGAATCAATGAACTTGAGTTTAAAAAAGGGAGACTCGGTTCGTTTTGCTTTTCGTACCCTAGTATGTTCTGGGGAAATCTCTGAAGAGGAGATCAATGACCTTGGGATGGAATTCTCGGGTCTATACTAGCTATTTTTGGGAGTCATAGTAGATAAGGATTACAATTAACGTTCAAACCTTGATAAAATGGAATCAAATACAAACTCAAGAAGAAGTTTTATAAAAAAAACAGCTGCCAGTTCGGCTCTAATTGCTACTGCTGGATTACTACCTCAATTTAGTGCTAAAAGTTATGCTCGTATACTAGGTGCCAACGATCGTATAAATGTTTCTATGATGGGCGTTAACAGTAGGGGGAATGCCTTGGCCCAAAATTTTGCAAGTCAAAAGAACAGTGAGGTAATCCATGTATGTGATGTGGATAGTAGGGCCGTCCTAAAGTGTTTGGCCAATGTACAGGACCGGCAAAGTAGGAAGCCAAAGTCTTTTACCGATTTCCGAAAATCATTAGAGAGCAAAGATGTGGACGTCATGGTTATTGCCGCTCCAGATCATTGGCATGCTCCAGCTTCGCTCCTGGCCATGGAGGCAGGAAAACACGTATATGTGGAAAAGCCCTGTAGCCATAACCCTAATGAGGGTGAAATTTTGGTGCAGGCAGCTAAAAAATATGGAAAGGTAATACAGATGGGAAACCAGCGCCGCTCATGGCCCAATGTAGTTGAAGGTATAAAAGCCTTGCAGTCTGGTGCCATTGGACGGGTATATTTTGGTAAGGGGTGGTATACCAATAACCGCCAATCCATTGGAATAGGGAAGGAAGTAGAGGTTCCTAAGTGGTTGGACTGGGACCTTTGGCAAGGTCCGGCACCTAGAAGAAATTATAAAGATAATATTGTACACTATAATTGGCACTGGTTATGGCATTGGGGTACAGGAGAAGCCTTAAATAATGGCACCCATATGATAGATTTATTGCGTTGGGGCATGCAGGTAGACTATCCTGTTAAGGTTAGCTCAAATGGTGGCAGGTATAGATATCAGGACGATTGGGAGGCGCCGGATACCCAAGTGATCAATTTGGATTTTTCCGACGGAAAATCCATGTCCTGGGAAGGAAGGAGCTGTAACGGAAAGCCCATAGAAGGAAGTGCCGTGGGTGTCATGTTCTATGGAGAAAATGGTAGCATGTTAATACCAAGTGGTAATAGTTATACTATTTTCGATTTGGAGGGTAAACTGGTAAAAGAGGTGGAAAACACCCAAGTTATAGACCCTAGGAATAAATCGAATCCAGCAGAGCTATTGGATGCTTTACACATACAAAATATGTTCGATGCCATTTTAAACGGGGCAGCTCTAAATGCAGACATAGACTCGGGACATAAAAGTACCTTGTTGGTACAACTGGGAAATATTGCGCAGCGTAACGGTAGATCATTGAATATTGATCCTCAAAATGGACATATTTTAGGGGATAATGACGCTCAAAAATTATGGAGCCGTTCTTATGAAAAAGGATGGGAAATGAAATTATAATATAAAAATATGGCAAATAGAAGATCGTTTTTGGAAAAACTGGGTAAAGGGGCTGCCTTTTCAACATTGGCACTGTCCTTACCATCACCCTTATTTTCTCAACTGAAATCAAGGAAAAAGTCGGTAATGAAAACCAAGATTATTGGTATCATAGGTGCTGAAAACTCCCACAGCAGAGGTTTTGGGAAAATGTTCAATCTGGATAAGAAGTTTCCAGGTTGGGAGGTTAAATACATTTGGGGCGAAAAGGAAGAATTTGCCCAATTGGCCAAGGACGAAGCCGGCATTCCCGTTATTGTAAAAGATCCATCGGAAATGATGGGCAAGATCGATGCATTGATTGTAGATCATCGGTATGGCGATCTTCACTTAGATGCGGCACTACCGTTCGTACAGGCCGGGATACCCACCTTTATCGATAAGCCATTTTGCTATAGCAGCCAGGCGGCAAAAATATTCCTAGAGATGGCAAGAACAGTTGGGACTCCGGTTACTTCCTACAGCTCCATAGCCCATAGTTACGCCACAGAGGATATGAGAGAGCAACTGGCGAATATGAAAGATATAAATCAGGTAACCTGTTATGGTAAGGCCGATATAAATTCCATTTATGGTGGTTTTTTCTTTTATGGTGTGCATATGGTAGAACCCCTTATCTATATGTTTGATGAAAAAATTATTTCCGCTAGGTTCAATAAAAATGATAAAGAAAATTTAAACAGTAGTGCTAGCCTGGTATTTGAAAATGGTAGGATGGCGACCTTGATAATTACCTCCAAAAAGTACGGCTGGCAGACCTTTGTTGAGACAGATGAAGGGGTGGTGGAATTGAAATCCAAAAAGGAAAAGGTGGATCCGGATAGAAACTATGTGGATATGGTAACTATGTTCAGTACAGGAAAGGAACCCCGGAGCCACGAAAGCATCATCCATGGCATTGCTGTGCTGGAAGCGATTCAAAAATCAATTATTACAGACAATTGGGAAACTGTTAATCTATGAATATGAAGAAGAGTAAGAATGGCATACACCGGTTTTGGACTATTGCCCTAATAGCTGCATTGGTATTTATGGGTTGTAAAGACGAAAAGAAAACGGAAGAGGTCAAAGCTGTTGTACCAGTGAATAATAGTCTAACCGATTTAGAGAAGGAGCAAGGCTGGGCGTTGCTTTTTGATGGCGTGTCGTTCAGGGGTTGGCGAGGTTTGGGGAGAGAAGATGTTCAGAGCGAACTGTGGAAAATTGAGGATGGCAGCATACGAAAATTGAATAGCGGTGAGGTTCCTTCCATGCCGGATGGTCAGCCTATGGATGGGGGTGATTTAATAACCATAGCCACTTTTGATAATTATGAATTGTCTTTTGATTGGAAAATATTAAAAGCGGGCAACACTGGGTTAAAATACAATGTATCCGAAGAAATCTCGCAAAAATACGGCTCAGAACATTCCGCTCTAGGGTTTGAATACCAATTACTTGACGATTCCGATACCCTTTATGCGGGCAAACTAAAACCTTCTCAATACACTGGGAGTCTCTATGATATGATTGCCGCTGAAAATGCAATTGTAAGACCTATCGGGATGTTTAATACGAGTCGGATATTGATCAATGGAACACATGTTGAGCACTGGCTTAACGGTAAAAAAGTGGTTTCCTATGAATTTGGTTCCAAGCATTTGGATTCCTTATATAAAATGAGCAAATATGTAGATATTCCAGGGTTTTTAGAAAAGCAAAACGGTCATATCGTCCTTCAAAACCATAAGGATGATGCTTGGTTTAGGAATATTAAGATTCGTAAAATTAAATAGGGTGGTTAGTTTTTGTTTTAATTGATTTTGGTAAGCCTTGTGTAAATTCAACAAATTGTTATGAAATTTAAATGTACATTAATTATAGCACTATTCTTTTTTTGTAATATGGCAAAGTCACAGTCTAATGATGCGGACGGGATAGAGGGAGTTTTGTATTCCGACGAAGGGTTGGTCTCCCTTTCCACAACAAACGGAAAAATTACAGGAATTAACCGCCTTAACAAGGAGGGTGACGTTCCCAAAATGTATTTGGCCCCGGGTTTGATAGATGTCCAGATCAATGGATTTATGGGCGTTGATTTTTCAGGACCCGACCTTACGGTTGAAGGAATACGGAAGGCTACTAAGGCACTATGGAAGGCTGGGGTTACCACCTATTTTCCGACTATCATTACGAGCGATTTTAATAGAATGAAAAAGAACTTTGCTGTTCTGGCCCAAGCACAAAAAGATCCGGAAATAGGTAGTTCAATACCTGGATTTCATTTGGAAGGTCCATACATATCGCCGCTACCTGGTTTTAGGGGCGCCCATTTGGAGAAGTATATAAAAAATCCCGACTGGGAAGAATTTCAGGAGCTGCAGAGGGCAGCCAACAACGGTATAAAATTAATTACCCTAGCTCCAGAATTGGAAGGGGCCATCCCTTTTATCAGGAAATGTGTTACCAACGGTATTATAGTGGCTTTAGGACATCACAATGGTAGCGCTACCGATATTGGGCAGGCTATAGATGCCGGTGCAAAAATGGCTACCCACCTTGGAAATGGATGTGCCAACGAGATCAACAGGCATCATAATCCGCTCTGGCCACAGTTGGCCGATGATAGGATTACGCCAAGTTTAATAGCAGACGGATTTCATTTGACCAAGGAGGAAGTTCGCAGTTTTTATAAGGTAAAAGGGCCGGATAGAACTATTTTGGTTTCCGATGCCTTAGATTTAGCTGGGCTGCCACCGGGAGAATATACCCGCGGAGAGCGTACGCTATTGCTAACCCCCAATGTGGTTAAATTACCCAAGGAAAATGTCCTTGCCGGCGCGGCTTCCCCTATTAGTGCTTGTGTAGGGGTGATAATGGATTATACCCAATGCACCATTAAGGATGCCATACAAATGGCAAGTACCAATCCCGCAAGAATGTTCTCATTAAAAGAACTGGGTGAAATAGAGCAAGGGAAAAAGGCAGATCTAATTCTTTTTCAGTTGGTTGATAATAAGGTGATTATTCAAAAAACATTTGTGTCCGGCCAATTGGTGTACTCTAAAGATTAATTATAGCTTCTTCAGAATTTAAATAAGGAAAAAACAAATTAAGTATAGATAATTAAAAAGAGTTAAGTACGGTATGGGCAATAATTCAATAATCAAAAAAATACTATTGGGACTAAGTGCTGTTGGGCCAGGACTTTTTCTTATTGGTTACAATATAGGAACGGGTAGTGTTACCACCATGGCCAAGACCGGAGCAGAATACGGAATGAGCCTTTTTTGGGCATTGGTACTATCCTGCATTTTCACCTACATTTTAATGATTGCCTATGGCAAGGTAACTTTAGTGACCGGTAGGACTGCCCTATTTAATTTTAAACAAGAATTTAAATGGGGTTGGATACTCTCGCTCTATATCATACTAGTGCTCATTATTGGGGAACTATTGGCCCTTATGGGGGTAATGGGGATCGTGGCAGATTTAGTACAGGAAGGAATACGACTCGCGTATAATGGACTAGTGGTCCAAAGGGTGTGGCTTATTCTATTTTTTGTAGTGATACTTACGTTCTTTTTATGGTTTGGCCGTTATAAGGTCTTTGAAAAAGTATTGACAGTCTTGGTTATCCTTATGGGAATGTCTTTTATGGTGGTTTTTATTATGGTTCGTCCAGATATGGCAGATATTCTATCCGGTATGGTTCCAAGTATTCCGGACACACCCGGAGCTTTGGGCCTTATTGCCGCCATTACCGGAACAACGTGTTCGGCAGCAGTGTTTGTTATGAGAAGTACGGTAGTGGCAGAAAAGGGATGGGGTATAAATGATCTAAAAAAGGAAAAGACAGATGCCTTTGTGTCTGCCTTTATGATGTTATTGTTGAGTGGTGTTATTATGGCTGTTGCTGCAGGAACCTTGCATATTTCTGGGATGAAATTAGACAATACTGTAGAAATGATATCCTTATTTGAACCTTTGGGTGGTAAATTGGCCGCTTTTGTACTGATAATTGGGATTACTGGGGCTGGACTCTCCACTATTTTTCCGATTGTATTGATCGCTCCGTGGTTGATTGCCGATTATAGGGGAACACCAAGAAACATTCATTCGACCTCTTCCAGAGTGCTTATCATTGGTGCCTTGGTTTTTGCTTTCGGGACCGTTTTTTTGGAGGAAAGACCTCCTGCGCTTATGGTGTTTTCACAAGCCTTCCAGGCCTGTATTCTGCCAGCAGTAGCAGTGCCAATGTATATATTAATCAACAAAAAACAATTGATGGGAGAAAATAAAGCCAGTGTTAAGCTTAATCTTGGCCTAGTGGCGGTAATCCTATTTTCACTGCTAACCACTTGGTTTGCAATTGCAGAATTTATTTAAAAAACAAACAATGGAAAAATCATTATATATCGAAAATTTATCGGTCAAAACTTATGGAGAGACTAAGGATATGGGAGAAGCCGCTGCTGATTACGTTGCAGGGAAATTACATGCGGCCATAGCTAAAAAAGGTGCAGCCAATCTTATATTGGCTACAGGAGCATCACAGTTTTCATTTTTAGAGGCTTTGCAGAAAAAGGAAATCGATTGGAAAAAAATAACCGTTTTTCATTTGGATGAATACAAGGGGCTTTCAGAATCCCATCCGGCTAGTTTTAGAAAATATCTTAAGGAACGTATTTTGAATAATGTGTTACCGAAAAAGGTATATTTTTTAAATGGGGATGTGGAAGATTTGGAGAACGAACTAAAGAGTTATGAAGAAGCACTGAAAGTACATCCTATAGATATTGCCTGTATCGGAATTGGAGAAAATGGGCATATAGCTTTTAATGATCCGGCAGTGGCCGATTTTAAAGATCCCCGATTGGTAAAATTGGTGGAGTTGGATGAGGCCTGTCGAAATCAACAACTTGGTGAGGGGTGGTTTCCAACTTTTGACGATGTGCCTAAAGAGGCTCTTACGCTGACCATTACCGCTATATTGAATTGCGAAGCCATTAGTTGTGTGGTACCGGATAAAAGAAAGGCTCAGGCCGTTTATAACACCCTGTACGGAGAAATAAGTACTACTTGTCCTGCCTCTATACTTAGGACACACAAGGAAACTGTGCTTTTTTTGGACAAAGCTTCGGCATCTATGGTCAAGTAAATTTTAATTGATAATTCTTAAATTAGTAATACCTAAAGGTCAGCCTGGGCATTGATTCATCCTACTTAATGCCCAAGGCCTCATGATCGAAGGAAATACCTTCCCAAGCGGTAACCATAAAATTTCGAATGTTTTGATGGTCTGTGCCATCCGGGTTTTCCAAAACATCTTTTCTGTAATAGGAGCCAAAGCAAGCCAAGGTTTCTACTTTGCTTAATTTATGATGTTGGGCAAATGAGAATACCTTACAAGAACCTGAATTTTCACCAGCCTCGTTTATTACATCCCCGTTGGTAAACCTTGAAGGTGAAAAATTGTAATAGGTATCTATTATGTTTATGGTATCTCCAAAAGACACTTCTTCTGGAGTGTTTTTAAGTTTGTTGAGAAATTCGTAAACCGTCATATTTGGGAGAGATTTAATTTTAAGACGTAAATTTAGATTATCCCTTTAAAAACTTTGGCAATTTGCCGAAGTTAATTATTCATTATTTCTATTATGTGTTAGGTCCTTATTTTTTATCTTTAATGAAATTGAATAAAATTCGATTAGGCTATTTCCTAATATGATAATAATTAATAACGACGCTAAATATAAACAGATGAAACAACTAATTCTAGTCATGTTATTGCTTTCAGCTTTTCCTCTAATGTCTCAAGAGCTTAAAATGGAAGTTCTTCCCAACGACATTCAAATTAAAACGGCGGTGTTGCCTGCTCCTGAAGATAAGAAGGAAGGTGCTATGGTATATGGGTATGATAATTCAGGGAAATTGGTGGTATTGCGTAAGGGGAAAAATAATTTGGTCTGTATTGGTGATAATCCAAATAAGGATGGCGTCAATGTGGCCTGTTATTCCGAAAAATTGGAACCGTTTATGGCTCGTGGCAGGGCACTATCAGCAAAGGATTTGGCCGGAGAGGAGAGGGAGAAAATTCGTGCAAAGGAAGTGGCTTCCGGGAAATTGAAAATGCCCAAGGAGCCTAGTATGATGTATATATATTATGGAAAATCCGAAGATTACAATACCGCTACGGGGGAATTGCAAAATGGAAAATTCAGATATGTAATTTACACGCCTTTTGCAACTGTGGAATCTACAGGGTTACCGGACAAACCACATGCTCCTGGAATGCCATGGCTAATGGATCCCGGAACTCATAGGGCGCATATTATGGTGGGTCCGTTTGATTAGGGATATTTATTGTTCTATTGTCTAGAAAATTTTAAAGATGCCACCTAATCTAATTATTCTTTGTAAATAAAAGAATTTTTGAGATGCACGGTCAGTTGGTTCATGTGTAGTTTTAATGTCATTCATATTTATAAATCCTCCGGCCAAATCACCCTGTACAAAGAAATGTTTAAATATGGTAATGTTTAGTCCAGCCGATAATGTTATTCCATATCCGGAGAGATGAAACTCGTCCGTGCGCGGTTTCTGTAATAAAGTCGTATTGGTTTTGGGATACAAAATTCCGGCACCTAGCCCCTCGAGAATATTTACTTGTAATTTATCCGTTTTTTGGATATTGAACAATGATGAAATATCATCATATCGTGCAATTTTGGTTTGTATGTAATTGAGGCCGTTAGTATGTTCAAATTCTAGAAAATCCTTGGACAATTGGATTGGAACGTTCCTGTAATCCCCGTTATACAATGATCCCGACTCGGAATCTTCCAAATTTATACTCCCACTAATGTTGGCGAATTGATCAGTTGTCATTATATATTTCATGTGATCTAGTGCCAACGAAATTTTATAATGATCGGAAATAAAATACCCAATTTTAAAATTGGTCTGGGGAATAGTCAACCTAGTTGGGTTTATGTAATCTATATGCCAACCTTTGGGACGATCATGTGCCGAAACGTCGTACAAGGTGAAATTATAATCTTTACCTGTAAAGGTTATATCCGATTTTGAATAGGAGGCGCGGTTTGCTCCCCAGCTAAAAGTGAATTTGCCTTTATTATGGGCTGTATACAAGCTAGGGTTTTGTTCCTGTGCGACTAAGTTAAAGACAAAGAATAATTGAAGCAATAATACTACTTTAAAACCAATAATTTTCATTATGAGAAATGCTTTTAATAAGGGGGAATTTGAAGGTGTTTGAAAAATAGGATGCTTTTTCAATTGAGTATGTTGTTCCAAATATGTAAGGAATCAATCAATCAATCAATCAATCAATGGTATTGGAAGTTAGGCAGAATTGAAAAGTGATTTTTGAAAATGTATTTTGAAGAGGGGAAAAGTCCTCTTTTTCAAGCTGAATAGGTAATTGATAAATATCATTTTCAAGCTTAAGTAAGATGTCATGCCATTTCAATAGGGGATTTCCCAAGTTAAATGCAAAACGAATTAAAATAGTGCTTATCCGAGATTATTTTTAGTCAATCTATGCCTAGATAAGCTTTAATTGCCAGTAATTAGCGACGGCGATTAATCGTAAGACGAGGTTTTGAATTAAACCTTACATTTGCACGGTTTTAATTTTTAGAAAATTTCAGGGAAATGGGTAGTAACAATCTGGTAGATGGGCAAGGAAATGTCTTGGGTAAGGTCAGTTCGGAAGAGATCGATCAGTGTATATATCTTCTAGAGAAGCTGGTTGAAAACGGACACACTGTATTCGAACTTCCAGAGGAAAAAAGAGTGGCCTTGCTAAAGGCAGCTGGGCAATTATCTAGGCCAGCTAAAAGTGAGTTTAAACAGCGCAAGAAAAACGCAGCCAAGGCGGCCAAACGCAAAATGATAGAGCGCGATAAGCACGCACGTAAGGAAACAGGGATAAGAAGTGCTCGAGAAGCAGTTATTTTTGTAGCCCCAAAATTGTTGTCTGCACCCACTAAGGAGACTTTGGACGCGCTGGAACTGGAATCCCCTCGAAATTGTTATGTCTGTAAAACGGTATATACCAAGTTACATCACTTCTATGATGCCATGTGTCCAGAATGTGGCGATTTTAATTATGCTAAACGCTTTCAATCCGCCGACCTTAGCGGGCAGGTAGCTATAGTTACCGGTTCTAGGTTAAAAATTGGTTATCACATCACTTTAATATTGTTAAGGGCGGGTGCAATAGTAGTAGCCACAACAAGGTTTCCGGTAGACTCAGCATTGCGTTTCTCCAAGGAAGAGGATTTTCACGAATGGGGACACAGATTAAAAATTCATGGCCTGGATCTAAGGCACATCCCAAGTGTCGAAATCTTTTGCAATTTTATAGAACAACAATACGACCGATTGGATATTTTGATCAACAATGCTGCCCAAACGGTGAGAAGGCCTGCAGGATTTTACCAGCATCTAATGAAAAACGAGGAAGTGCCTTTTCAGGAGTTACCTCCACGGGCACGAGAAGTATTGTCCGATCACGATTTTTGCTTACAGGAACTTAATAGCCTAACCAAAGGAACCGCAAGTACCCAAAATAATGCATTGCCCGTTAATTGGCACGCACCAGAACCTGGAATTGGAATAAGGGCTTCTGCCAAGCTTTCCCAGATTCCTTATAGTTTTGATAGTTCCCTTTCTACCAAAGAAGTTTTCCCCGAAGGAGAATTGGACGCCGACCTACAGCAGGTAGACCTCCGCAAGACAAATAGTTGGAGATTGAAATTAGGCGAAATTGAAACCCCGGAGATGATAGAGGTACAATTAGTAAATGCCATTGCACCATTTGTACTCTGCAACCGCTTATCTAAACTTATGCGTCGGGAAAATACAGGTAAAAAACATATTATAAACGTATCCGCTATGGAAGGAAAATTCCATAGGTTTTATAAGGAGGATAGGCACCCACATACCAATATGGCCAAGGCAGCATTGAACATGATGACACATACTTCCGCATTGGATTTTGCCAAGGATGGGGTGTATATGAATGCTGTGGATACGGGTTGGGTAACGGACGAGGATCCTATAGAATTGTCTAAAAGTAAGGAGGAAATCCATGATTTTCAACCGCCGTTGGATATTGTTGATGGTGCTGCTAGGGTATTGGATCCGTTGATAGACGGCATTAACACTGGTAAGCACTGGTGCGGTAAGTTCCTTAAAGATTACCGTCCCATAGACTGGTAATAAGCAATATTACTTAAAGGTTTCCTTCAGAGTTGGGTCTATTGCCGGTATTTTGTTTTTTGGGAAGCAGTGGGGATAACATATTTAATTACCGGAAATCTTATTATAAGGTCTTTGGTATATCAAAAGCAGGGCGCTAATAATTATGATGTTCTTAATAATATACTGCCCTACCAAGGTGAGGGAAAATGGAACCTTGGAAAAGGAAACTTCCGGAAAAAACACTACAGGGATAAATGTTAGGACTAAATGGACAATCGCTACAACAATTATTGTTTTGATTTGAATATTAAAAATTAGGCACAGACCAACTGCAACTTCCATAACCGCAAGCAATAATATTCCCACATTTTCAGGAATAAAATTAAAGGTCAATAATGAAATGGTTTGTTTGGCCAGTATATCCGCTGGACTCAATCCGGGGAAAAATTTTAGTACGCCAAACCATAGGTAGACAATACCAATACTTATACATAGCATTCTGCCATTTTGGGTTAATCTCAACATTTATTACAGTTTGTTGGTATTGATTGTCTAGTCAGATAGTAAATGTTCCGGGTAATGATAAAGTGACTCTAAAGGAACATTTTACTGATTGTCCGTTGTTACTTCCTTATCATCTTCACCTATAAGTTGAAGATATTTTTTATAATGATGCCTCGCTACTTGTCTACCCAACTCCAAACCGGCAACGTTATCGGCCTGAATATGATATCCTCCCATAACCCTTGAAATACCTGCCATTTCGGCTGTTTCGGTAAAAGTCGGAAATTTTATGATAACTGGGTCATCCATGTTATTAATTTCGGTAAGGGCTCCTGGGACCAATTCAACTTCTGCACCAAAATACTCATCCCCGGTAAATAATCGTAGAGCTTCTGCACAACCACCACTTATGGTACTATGACCGGATACGTAGCTTGGGAATGGAGGACAAAGAAAAGCATCAGGGGAATAAGGTCGCCAATCCTTCCCCTTCATTTCAATCATGCCTTTATCGGGGCCACCCCAGGCCTTGATGACCTTTTCCTGATAATAATCGTGTACTAAGGCATAAGGACGGGTATAATCATAGTACATTTTAGAATCCCAACAAGAGATAAAAGCATCCATGGCTACCGATTCTACTAGGAAATACATTTTCACATCCTGGTCCAATGTATTGTTGTCCCTTAAGGAGACGTCTTGGGCAAATTTTAACCAATGCCCTGCTTGTTGTACGGATTTGGGTCCGTCTCTCATGAATTCTACCAACGCCTTGTTTTCTGGAGTTAAATTTGCCTGAAGGTCAATTACCTCCTGAACTTCTTCTTCCAATTGTTTGGAGCCTACCATAGGGGGAGGTCCTGGTCTAAACTGATCAGCTGTCTCCAATAACAAAGGTTTAACCTTTTGCCAATAAGGGGTTAAGCAACCAGGATTGTATTTGTTGCCTTCTTCATCGATAAAATATTTTGGTTGCCATCTGTTGAGGTCAATGTTTTTATCAATATCATTTACAGGCTTATAATTGGTATAATCAAAGTAAGCCGTGCCATTGGAACCTTCTACTTCTCCATATTGGTTGGAACCGTCAACTCTACGAGCCTGTATCACCATATATGCAGCTAAGTTGCCAACTCCCTCTGGTGTGGATGGGTCCATGGATTTGTTATCAGGGTCTAGTCCCAATTGCATCATTTTTTCCTTAAACAGAGTGCTGTCGGAATAATAGTATTCTTTTAAGGCTCTGTATGCAGCATAACTCACTGCTATTTCTTTATTCTTGAGTATCCTGTCCTTTAATGGGAAACGCTCCACATTTTTCAGGTACAGTGGTTGCGCCTTTTCATCGAAACGTGTCCAGGCATCAAACATAGCCGTAAAAATTAATCCCAGATATCTTGAGGTAACTGTTGGCCTTGGCTTAAAGCGATCAGTGTCGTTTGCAGTCCCTTCCAAGGCCATATAGGCCCATTGGAAGGCAACATTATCCTTTCCCCGTGGTTCGTCGGTCATGGCCATCTGATTGTCAGCCATGGCTTTAGACTGTTTGGACTGGTCTTTACAGCCCATCAATCCGAAAAATAAAATAAAAAGTATGGGTGTAAAACGTGACTTGAAGTTCATGGTGGTTGGTTTTATGCACAACAATAGTAGAATTTTAGATGGCGTAAAAATTATTTTTTATACGAAATGATTATATTGCTTTATGAAATGGGTAATTTATTGGATAAGACCATGAGGTGTTTAATTATTGATGATGATCCGTTGATTTGTGATTTACTTGAGCACTTTTGCAGTAAGATCAATGAAATTGAAAGTGTAACCACAACAGTATCGGGTTTCGAATCTATAAATCTTATTAACAGTTCATCATTTGATCTAATTTTTTTGGACTTTAATTTACCGGATATTACTGGGAAGGATATTTTGGACCTGAATCCCAACTCTGCGGTGATTATGGTTACCTCCAACAAGGAATTTGCACTGGATTCCTATAATTACCCAAAAATTGTGGATTATTTGGTAAAACCTATCGATTTCCCTAGGTTCTATAAGGGATTTCTAAGGGCTAAGGATTACATTTCCGCCCATAGGAAGCAGCCTGAAAAAGACGCCCGTCTATTTATAAAGGAGGGTGGAAAATTGGTGAAAATAAAATTAAAGGAAGTCCTCTATTTTAAGTCAGAGGCCAATTACATATCCATTGTCTTTAAAAACAAGAAAATATTGACCTTAATGGCCCTGAAAGATCTAGAGTCAAAGCTTCCCGATTATTTTCAACGTGTGCATCGCTCTTATATCCTAAATCTCAATATGATAGACGTGATACACACAGGTGCCGTGGAAATAAATATGGACAACATACCCGTAAGTCTAAGCTATGCTCAGGAGTTGCTTAGGAAGATCGATCTTTTAAATTGAGATATATCTCTACTCTAAAGCAGCATAAATAATGGGAAAAGGCATTATTTATGACACCCAGGTCATCGCCATTTAAGGAAATAATTTTTTCAGGAAGTACCTTGGAAAGAGTAGTTAATCCAAGAATATTGATATGGGCGATTAGTTTGTGCATTATGGATTCCCATATAATCTGGTCTTTGGCCTCCGTATTTTTGTTTATTTGGTTGATATAGTTTTTGAATTCTGTCTCCAGTAATTTAAGGACCTTATCAATTTTGAGGGTATCATTGTCATAATTCTTATAGATACTTGAAAAATTTGGGGATTCAAACTCATTGCTACCCAAAATTTTATATACGGTATCCTTAAAGCGCTCTAATTGGAAGGGTTTTTGAAAATATTCACACTTTAAAGTCCCTTCTTCAATGGGGTCTAAGGCTGAAACAATAATAATGGGACAGTTTATTTTTTTAGTTTTGATCCAGTCGTTTAAGTCATCCTGTATTTTTTCATTCTCTAGCATTAGATCACTTATTATTAAATCTGGAGAATCTGCCATGAGTATGTTCAATGCCCCTTCCAAAGAATTGGTCTGCAATAAAGTAATGTTCCCGGATTTCAAAACATAATTTATTAATTCGGAAGTGGATGCATCGTCCTCTATGTGCAGAATGCTGTATTGGCCACTTAGTTGCGGCAGGGGAAAGGCTGACAAAGGTTCAGGTTTAGGCAATTTAAGCGATGAGGTGGAAAGGGTTGGTAGGCTAATCCAAAATTCAGACCCTATTTCTTTTTGTGAAGAGGCTTTTAGGGTACCTCCGAACAGTGTTGTTAATTGTTTTACAATGGAGAGGCCAAGTCCATAACTACCATATCTTCCGGACAGATTATTTTTTTCCATAAAAAAACGGTCATTGATCCTATTAAGGTTTTTTGGAAGTACACCTACACCAGTATCGTTCACTTTAATATTTAACACTTGACTTTCAGTACCATTAATATAGGCAGACAGGTCTATGGTACCCTTCTTGGTATATTTTATGGCATTCACCACCAGGTTTGTGATAATTTGTGTTAATCTCAAAGCATCAGTCTGAAATAGCCCAGTTTTAAGTTTATCCTCAATTTGCAGGTTGAATGTTAATCCTTTTTGAACTGCTTCGTATAAATAAGTAGAATGAATATCGCTCAAGAGTTCTGCAATATTGGTGGGTTCCAATTCAATTTGAAGTTTACCTTCAACCAATTTTTGGTGGTCTAAAACGTCGTAAACCAAACCGGCCAAACTATTGGAGCTTCTTTCCAAAGCATGGATTATAGGTAATTGAGAATCGGATGCATTTTTATGTAACAGTTTTGTAAGGCCTAAAATGGCGTTAAGGGGTGTACGCAATTCATGGCTCATATTTTGCAAAAATTCATCACGCTGTTTTCTTGCAGTATGTTCCTTTTCTAATGCAGTGTTCAAGTCAAGTACATTTTGATCAATTTTGACCCTCATTTTGGAGAAAGTATTGGCAAGAATTCCTATTTCGTCCTTTCTATTGGTAGGCAGCGAATGTTCCTCTGGAATACCAAGGTCATAATTGCTGATCGCTTTGGTAATCTTGATAATTTTTTTAGAAAATAGATTAGTGAAAAACCAGGAAAGCAGAATGGAAAACAAGCATACCCATAGTAAGGTTTGTATACTTTGCGTGCGTACTGTAAGCACATTTTTTAGTAAAATATTCTGTTCCATATTGGAAATCAGATATATTTTTCGCTTTCCATCGAAATACGGTAACTCCTTGAGGTAACTTAAATAATTGGCCTGGGGAGAATTTGTTAGTTGATGAAAACCCTCTTTTAATGGTTCAATGGAATTTTCTCCAGTATTATAATCGGAGAAAAAGTTTTGGAATTCTTTGGTCTGTAGGCCAAACTGCTGAGACCTGTCATGGGAATATAAGTACTGGCCCTTGGAATCTATTAGATAAAATTGACTGTCACTACCGGCTATATTATCCAAGTTACGATATAACGGATTTAGGTTAATATTGATTATAAGGATACCAACTTTTTTGTTTTCACTGTTAAAAATGGGACTTGCGACTCGCAGGGTAGGGGTGTATGGAGAACTGATTACACCGTATTCTTCGTTTAAATTAATATTGGAAAAGTAGTGCTCGCCTTTATTTATTTGGATGGCCTCTTTAAAATATTCACGATCTCCTTTTTGTTGTAGGTTGTTGGACTTCTGAACTTTGCCCTTTTCCTTGTCAAAACGAATAATTTCTTTTCCATTTTCATCGGCGTCCAGCAATCTAATTTGAAAATAGGTTTCTTTGTTTTCAAGAATAACACTAAACAGTTGATCTATATCGCTTGTAGTTTTTACAGAAGGACGGTGTATATGCTCTTGTATAGTAGGACTCAAAGCTATGACTGCAATGTCATTGGTTACTTCATTAAGTAAAGCATAGAACGATTGTTCCGCCAATTCAGAGGCCTGCATCATACGTTCTTTTGAATGTGCCGTAATAACTTGGGATGCCTTTCTGAAAACCAAATACCCAGATAGCAGAATGGAGAAAATGATTAGACCAGTAAAAAAAAGGGCAAAACGGGTTACTATGGAATGTCTTAATTTCATTTAATGGCCAATATAAAGTATATAAAAGTAATTTATTCTTTATTGGATTGAAAACAAAAGCTTTTGTGAACCTTCCTTTGGTTATAACATTGGGGAATTCTGTTTTATCCATACTTAGATTAACCTTATGGGTTTAAAAGTTACATTATGAGTGGTTTGTGAAGGTGAGTAATACTATATGGAAAAAAGAAATAACCATTTTAGCTATATTTGTTAGCGCCTATAAAATTAACTTTGATTAATGGAAACCTACGCCACGGCACTTTTATATGCCATCCCATTTTTTGTAATCCTTTTGACGATAGAGATAACCTATGGCTATTTTGTTAAGAAACAAATGCATAAGGTTATGGACACGGTTTCCAGTATTAGTTCTGGACTTACCAATATAATCAAGGATACTTTAGGCCTTGCATTGATTGTGGTTTCTTATCCATTCTTGTTGGAACATTTGGCAATTACAGAAATTAAGGCTACCTGGTTGGTTTGGACCATTGCTTTTATAGTGCTCGATTTTGCGGGTTACTGGAACCATAGGTTAAGTCATAAGGTCAATATTTTTTGGAATCAGCATGTAATCCATCACAGCAGAGAAGAGTTTAATTTGGCATGCGCCCTTAGACAACCAATTAGTAACTTAATAGGCTATTTTTCGTTGTTTCTGGTTCCTGCGGCCGTTTTTGGGGTTCCCCATTTAGTCATAGCTATTTTGGCTCCCATACATTTGTTTGCCCAGTTTTGGTACCATACCAGACATATTGGAAAAATGGGTTGGTTAGAATATGTCTTGGTAACCCCTTCCCAGCACAGGGTGCACCATGCCATAAATCCGGAATACATAGATAAGAATTTAGGGCAGATACTTTGTGTTTGGGATCGTATGTTCAGCACATTTCAGGAGGAGTTGGACGAGGTAACTCCCCAATATGGAGTTTTGAAGCCCGCCGGAACTTGGAATCCTGTAATTATCAATTTTCAACATTTGTGGAGGATAGGCCTGGATGCATGGCGTACAAAAAGTTTTCGGGACAAATTGCGTATTTGGTTCATGCCCACTGGCTGGAGGCCGAATGATGTAAAGGACAAGTATCCCATTACCATAATCGAAGATGTGTACCACTTTAAAAGATATGAATCCCGTGCTACCAATAGGATCAAGTTATATGCTATTTTTCAGATGTTCATTAATTTGGTATTAATGATGTTTATGCTCTTTAATTATTCCGAAATAGGTTTTGAGGGTCTAATGGTATTCAGTGGCTTTATTTTTGTTGGAATCTATGGATATACGACTCTCATGGATAGGAAAAAGTATGCTGTTGCTATAGAGCTGATCAGGGGGTTGGCCGGAATATCGTGGATAGCTTATTTTGGGGATTGGTTTGGGCTAAACTCGTACCTTACCGTGGGCCATGTATGGGTAGGAGCTTACTTCCTAATTACCATTCTTGGTGGAGTATACTTTACCTATTTTGAAAGGGAGGAAAGGGAATTGAAAGTGGTTTCTTAAAAATTTGAAACAACGTTCTTGAAGTGAGTATACTTTTACTTTTGTAGTTTTGAAAATAAAATAATATGATACTTTCCTTATTTCTGAGCCTTTCGAACTTCTATGTCCACTAATTCAATATAGCGTTCCATAGCTTCTTCAATGCTTACATTTTTGGCTTGGATAAGTGCATTGGCTTTAAAAGCATTTATTAAGGGGGTCCTGCTTCCTGGATGGCTAAAATTGCGGTTGGCAATTTTAAAATAAGCATATAGTTTTAATAAAAGATCTGCAGGGAGAGGCTCGGTGTAATCATTAATGAAATCGACCGCCGCTATAAATTCTTTATTTAGTTTATCAGTCTTCATTTTCTTTTTGTACCCTTGTAGTTGCAATACATGTCTTCGCCCCTGTTACTTTTTGGTGCAATTTTACGGTTATCGCACTATTCAAAGGTAAGAACAAATCTACTCTAGAGCCAAATTTAATGAATCCTGCATCTTCGCCCTGATGAACACTTTCCCCAACTTCCGCATAATTAACAATACGACGGGCCATAGCTCCTGCGATTTGGCGGTATAGTATGTCCCCAAACTTCGGGGTATTTATGACAACCGTAGTTCTTTCGTTCTCTTCACTGGATTTAGGATGCCAGGCCACAAGATATTTTCCAGCATGGTATTTAGAAAACTTAATAAGTCCACTTACCGGATATCTTGTTACATGTACATTTATCGGGGACATAAAAATAGAAACTTGAATACGTTTTGCCTTGAAATATTCCGTTTCCTCTACTTCTTCAATTACAACCACCTTACCATCTACGGGTGCCAATATTTCATCAAAACTTTTAGTTGCATTCCTTTTAGGGTTTCTAAAGAATTGCAATATTAAAACGAGGATAAGCAGTGAAATTATTTGAAGTCCAAATTTAAGCCAAGTTATATCTACAAAATAATTGGCCAATAGAATAATGGAACACACTATAATAAAGGTTGTAATAATAATTTTTTGCCCTTCTTTATGAAACATGTGAAAAAATAATTAAAGTTAAATATGCAAAAGGTGCTGCAAACACCAAACTGTCCAACCTGTCCAACATTCCACCATGTCCAGGTAATATAGCACCACTATCTTTGACCCCGGCGGACCTTTTAAATTTAGATTCTATTAGGTCGCCCAAACCACCTGTCAATACAATGACCGATGCTAGTATTAACCATTGTGTCAATGAAATATTGGTTTCATATTTCGACAAAAAATAGGCTGCGGCCAATGCAAAAACAAATCCTCCTATTGCTCCCTCAATTGTTTTTTTCGGGGAAATGGACGGAAACAATTTATTGCGACCTATACTTTTGCCCACCAAGTAAGCAAATGTGTCGCTCACCCAGATAAGGATAAATACGCCCATAATCAGAAACTGGGCAAATTCATTGTCTTTATAGGGAATCATAGTTAGGAAAATACAACCTCCCCCTATATAAAATAAACCTATTATAAATTTTTGAAATGTGTTGAACAATTTTTCCTTTCCTGAAAAGAGGTAGTACAACAATATAAAGTTAATGGTTATTGTAATAAACATCAAAATATTGATGAGGATCTTATCATCGATCAGATATATAAATGCCCACCAAAGTGCCAAATAGGCAATAAAAATGTGATATCCGGGAAGTTTTACCATACGTTTGTATTCGTATAGGCAGGCCAATCCAAAGGTCATAAACAAAAAGTCAAAAGCATCAGAGCTCAGAAATACGGCGGAAAGTAGTAAAATTACATATACCGCACCTGTAAGTAAGCGCCTTAAAATTTCTCTCATGTTATAAGTCTTCCAGAAGTAAAAGATAAAGATTTTTAGAACTACTTCCGTAAGTTAAGAAATCGTCTGAATTTTCGGCTGTGGGTTGAAAATGTTTAATGGTGGTGATGTTCGCGGGAATTACATTCTTGTACTTCTTTTTAATTGTTTTTAATCCCTCACCAATGGATTCTACCATTTGACTGGTAGTGGCAAAAACAATAACATTTGATGGTAATTCGTGAAGTTTTCTTTCCTTTAGTTGGTTGGAGCAAACTAAAATGGAGCCATTTTGCGCTATTAAATGTTCACAGGTGGTAAAAAATATTTCACTCTTATTGGGGTGGTCGGTGAAATTTATTTCCTGTTTGGCAAATTTATCTTCCAATCTCTTGTCCATTGAAAAGAAGGTCTGATCTTGCCATTCGTTCTCAATGATAATATTGTCCAAATTGCTAAATACCTCGCTAATGGAGTCGCAATACAAGAACTTTCCACCGTTATGTTTAAAATTAATGGTAAACTTTTCGTCAACGGGAATATTTAAGTCGGGCATATGCTGCCCTCTTGTTTCCACAGTTTCTTTGGAAACTCCTTTTTTCCCTCCCCCAAAAAGTTTATCAAATAACCCCATTAATATCTAAAACGCTCCTTTGGTTCCTACGTCTATAAGAACAACGAATTATTTATTTTTTTATTTTTTTATTTCTGACTCCGATTCCGAAATATCCTTGTTGGCTTTTTCTTCTTTTTCGGCCGCAATAGCTTTTTCTTCTTTTTCTTCTTTTTCTGCGGCTTCCTCAGCTTCCATCCTCTTATCTCTTTCAAAAAGGCGTTTGCCGAATATCTTTTCCAAATCGTCCTTAAATATAACTTCTTTTTCCAATAATCGCTCTGCCAATTCGGTAAGTTTATCTTTGTTTTCTGATAATAACTCAACCGCTCTCACATACTGCTCCTCAATAAGCTTGGAAATCTCTTTGTCTATGGTCAATGCAGTCTGTTCGCTATACGGTTTTGAGAAACCATATTCATTTTGACCAGATGAATCGTAATAGGTGAGATTTCCTATCTCATCATTTAAACCGTAAATGGTTACCATGGCCCTAGCTTGTTTGGTTACTTTTTCCAAATCGCTAAGTGCACCTGTAGATATTTGGTTAAAGATGACTTTTTCAGCAGCCCTTCCTCCTAAGGTAGCGCACATTTCATCTTTCATTTGATCTGGGCGAACAATTAAGCGTTCTTCAGGTAAATACCAAGCTGCACCTAAAGATTGCCCTCTAGGTACTATAGTTACTTTTACAAGTGGTGCTGCATGTTCCAACATCCAGCTTACCGTTGCGTGTCCCGCTTCGTGATAGGCAATGGTTTTCTTTTCACCAGGTGTGATTATTTTATTTTTTTTCTCTAAACCGCCAACGATTCTATCCACGGCATCCAAAAAGTCTTGTTTGGTTACTGCTTTCTTTTCCTTACGTGCTGCGATCAATGCCGCTTCGTTACAAACATTGGCAATATCGGCACCTGAAAAACCAGGCGTTTGTTTGGCTAGAAAATCCATATCCAGCGTCTCCGCTGTTTTTATTGGTCTAAGGTGAACTTCGAAAATTTCTTTACGTTCCCTTATATCTGGAAGATCAACATATATCTGTCTGTCAAATCGTCCTGCTCTCATTAATGCCTTGTCCAATACATCGGCACGGTTGGTGGCAGCCAATACAATAACGTTTGTGTTGGTACCAAAACCATCCATTTCTGTCAATAATTGGTTCAAGGTGTTCTCCCTTTCATCATTGGAGCCTGTGAAGTTATTTTTTCCTCTGGCCCTTCCAATAGCATCGATCTCATCAATAAAAATAATGGCAGGTGATTTGTCCTTGGCTTGTTTAAATAGGTCTCTTACCCTAGAGGCTCCTACTCCTACGAACATCTCTACAAAATCTGATCCAGAAAGAGAAAAGAAAGGAACTTTGGCCTCTCCTGCAACTGCTTTGGCCAATAAGGTTTTACCAGTTCCCGGAGGTCCTACTAACAGGGCTCCTTTAGGGATTTTCCCTCCTAAAGAGGTATATTTATCCGGATTTCTTAAGAATTCTACTATTTCCTCTACTTCCTCCTTGGCACCTTCTAGTCCGGCAACATCCTTAAATGAGGTTCTTGTATCTGTTTTTTCGTCAAATAGTTTGGCTTTTGATTTGCCAATATTGAATATTTGACCTCCAGCACCACCTCCGGCACCTCCGGACATACGACGCATTAAGTAAATCCAGATACCTATGATCAACACAAAGGGCAATAGGGTTAACAGAAGTTCGGTGAGCACATTGGATTCCTGATCGTATGTTAGCTCGGTGTCTAGACTGTTTTCCTTTTTGATATCATTGATCTCGTTTTCAAAATTCTGCTGATCCCCATAGTTAACTATGTACTGTGGTGCAGCAGTAGCCGTTAATGAAAAAGGTTGGTCGGAAACATCCTTGTGAACCTCTTTATTTAAAGCCTCTTCTGTAAGGAAGATTTTTGCTTGTCTAGTATTGGTGATAACCAATATTTTTCTAATATCCCCATTTCTAAGGTATTCTTGTAACTCGGATGTACTTGCTTTTTTGGTGTTTGCAAAGTTTCCGCTGCCGAAAAATTGAAAACCAATTAACAATATTGCTATTAAGCCATATATCCACCAAGTATTGAATTTGGGTTTTTTTGGACCTGTATTATTTTCTTTTGCCATTATTTTTTTTTACTGATTGAAGCTACTTTCAACTGCTGTTACTTTGGCATCTCCCCAAAGTCCTTCTATATCATAATATTCTCTCACTTGTTTTTGAAATACATGTACCACTACGTTTACGTAGTCCATTAAAACCCATTCAGCATTATCCGAACCTTCTACATGCCAAGGTTTGTCTTGAATTGCTTTACTAACGGTTTTTTGGATGGAGCCTACTATGGCGTTTACATGTGTGTTGGAAGTACCATTACAAATAATAAAGTAGTCACAAACAGTATTCTCTATATCTCTTAGATCAAGTAAATTTATATCATGTCCTTTAACCTCTTCTATTCCTCCTAAAATTAAGGCAATTAACTCATCTGCGCTACTTTTCCTTTTCTGCATTCAAAAATTTTAATTTTTACAAAGTTATTATTTTTTTGTTTTTTTAACTATTGTTTTTAACAATACATTATATAATAATCATAAGATTGTATATGCAATTAATCAAACTTAGTGCCACGGACTCCACAAATGCCTATTTAAAGGATTTGATGTTCAACAAGAATCCCGGGGATTTTACGGTTGTAATGGCCCATTCCCAATTGAAGGGTCGTGGGCAAATGGGGACAACTTGGCTTTCCGAGCCCGGTAAAAACCTGACATGTAGCGTATTGGTTAAGTCTCGTGACATTAAAGTTACGGATCAATTTCTTCTTAATATTTTTGTTTCTCTGGCAATTTACGAAACACTTTCCCAACTACAAGTACCTGATTTGAAGATTAAATGGCCTAACGACATTATGTCAGGACATTCTAAAATTTGTGGAATTCTTATCGAAAATATGTTGTCCGGACAACATATTCAGGCCTCAATTATTGGAATTGGTTTAAATGTTAATCAATTAACGTTTAATAACCTGCCGAATGTATCCTCATTAAAGCTATTATTGGGAAGAACATTAAATTTGGAAGAGCTACTCCTTAAAATTGTGGATAATTTAAAAGGCTTTCTTGAAACAGGTGGGGAAGAGGATCGTGAGGGCCTATTTGATAGGTATGAGACCAGGCTTTTTAGAAAAGACAAGCCTTCCACTTTCAGCAATCAAGATAATGAAATGTTTATGGGCTTTATAAAAGGGGTTTCTAGTGGAGGAAAGCTGCAAATCTTAATGGAGGATAATATCCTAAAAGAATTCAATTTAAAGGAGGTGAAACTTTTGTATTAAATCCAAAATAGGGGATAAACTTATAAATTGGAAAGATTATCGGACAGTGTTCCAATGAAATTGTTGATAGGCGATTTTATCATCATGGCCATCATGGCATTGAATTCTCCTTCAAAACTTAACGTCACTTCACTTTCAGTATCATTTATTTCAGTAATATCTGCTGTTAAGGTAAAGGGCAATTTTTCACTGGCAGCTCCAAAACTTAATTGGGAATGCGGAGTTTGCTGTTTTTTTTGCAGTACAATTTCCGGCATTCCGGTAAGTGCAAATAAAAAGCGGTTTTCATTGATTACCTCAAACTTACTAATATTTTTAGGCATTAAGGTCTCAAAATTTTTCACGTCGTTAAGAAAATCAAAAACTTCCTTACTACTTTTATTTACTTTTTTCTTGGGTGTTTCTAAATACATAATTTATGATTGCCAGTTAGAGGGGTTGCTTTTCCACTCTAGTAAGGTTTTTAATTGATTCTCTTTTATATAGTTTGTTTCTGAGGCCTGTTGGATTAAAAAATCGTAATCGCTCAATGTATGAAGGTCTAGACCATGTTTTTTAAAATTTTCATTGGCTACGTCAAATCCATAAGTAAAAATGGCCAGCATTCCTTTTACATGTGCGCCATTATTTTTTAAGGCTTCAACGGCATTCAAGCTACTTTTTCCAGTGCTGATCAAATCTTCAATGACAACCACGCTTTGATTTGCCTCCAGTTTACCTTCTATTTGGTTTTGCCGCCCGTGCGATTTGGCTTCCGGCCGAACATAAATAAAGGGAAGCCCTAAATATTCGGCAACCAACATTCCTATGCCGATAGCTCCCGTAGCTACACCCGCTATCACATCTGGCTTGCCGTATAGGCTTTCTACTTGCTTTCCCATTTGTTCCCGAACATAATTTCTAATGCTTGGGTATGAGAGGATTATCCTATTATCGCAATAAATTGGAGATTTCCAACCTGAAGCCCATGTAAATGGATTTTCAGGTTTCAACTTAATTGCATTAATTTGTAGCAGAAGCTCTGCAGTTTTTTTGGCAGTGTCTTTGTCTAAAACCATGACGCAAATGTATAAAGTTTTTGTTAATGAGTCACCTCTGATATTGACAAATAAATTATCGGATACGGCAAATAATAAATATTTTCTGTTGAACGGGTCTGCTATTAACGAAGCAATCGACTCTTTGGCCAATAAAAAACTTAGTGAAGCTTTTATTTATCATCCTAACCATGAAGAGATCTTAAAGAAATTTTCGAAGAAAATACCATTGGTGGTAGCAGCAGGCGGAGTGGTAACCAATAAAGCAGGGAAGGTTCTTTTTATTTACCGTAACGATAAATGGGATCTGCCTAAAGGGAAATTGGATAAGGGTGAGACGATAGAAGAATGTGCATTGCGCGAAGTTGAGGAAGAAACCGGGGTAAAGGGCTTGAAAATTGAAAATTTTCTAAGGACAACCTATCATCTCTTTAAGAGGAACGGAGGTTATAAATTAAAAGAAGTGCATTGGTTTGCCATGAAAACAAATTTTAAAGGGGATTTGGTAGGCGAGGCCAGTGAGGGAATAGAAAAAGTAAAATGGAAAGGCCCGGAAAAAATTAAAAAAGCCTTGGAAAATTCCTATGCGAACATCAAAATCCTGTTTGAAGATTAATTGATTAATCCTTCAAGATTCGATAAATAGGATATTGCATATGTTCCGTTTCGTAGTATTTAGACTGTTTGTATATCCAGTCCAATTGGGCGTACCAGTCACCTGAAAAGATACTGTCCAATTCCTTTTTCAATTCAAATTGGTTTTTGATTTCTTTATTCTCATGTAGGATTTCCAAGGCAAGATCTTCGAAGACATATGGCGAGAAGCTTTCCTTTTGCTGTAATATGGCATCGAAAAAATTCCAATTAAAGAACGAATCCGTTGCTTCAGGTTCCATGGTCTCCAACAAATAGCGCAAACCCTTTTGATTGGTAGGGACTAGAATATCGCCAGAAGTGAAATTGACTTTTTTGTTACTACGCAGAACTTTGGTGTTGTAATGCGGGTAATGCCCCTCATAGGATTTTTGAAAAGTGCTAAAACTATCTATTTTATAAGACTCTACAACTAGAGAGGTATCTTCCTTAAAGGTCTTATAACTTATTTGGTTTGCGGTCAACAAATCTATTATTTTATCAAAACCCTTTCTTATTACATATGCTTTAGGGATTTCTACCTCATGGACGGGTTTATAATAATTTTGATATTCAACTTCTTTTTCAAAAGGTCTGTTTCTATCATATTTTAGCCGTGGAAAACCCGTTATTTCACTTATATACTCGTCGGCTTCGTAACCCTTGAATTGTAAAATGGTACTTTTTGTGGTGTCAATAGCCCATTGCAGCGGGTAATTTTGTCTTTCTAGATATCCCTCAAAAGCATTCTCCCTTAAATCCTTAATTTTTTTATAATCCTTTTCGGATATGTCCAAAATTTTCGTCATTAACGTGTATACACCTTCCACTCTTTGTTTATAGGGTTTTAGCATATGTGTTTCAACCATTAAGCCCAAGGTATTCCACAGTGAGGTATAGCCAGTAGAATACCTAGGATAGTCTATAAACTGGGTAAATCCTTTTTCGGGGACCTGGTTAAATACATTTACATAGGGCGATATGTCCCAGTCCGCTTGGGTCAATGAACTTTCTAGGGCGGGCATCATTTCTTTATGAAGGTAGTTTCCTAATTCTCCGCCCAGTTTATTGTGTTGTGTAAATAAGTGGGTAAGCGTGTATTGGTAGTCCGCACCATTGCTAACGTGGTTATCTATAAAGATATCCGGTTTTATTAAATGAAAAATTTTGGCAAACGTTTGGGCATTTTTGGAGTCCGATTTTATAAAATCCCGATTAAGATCATAATTTTTTGCGTTGCCCCTAAAACCATAAGCTTCAGGTCCATTTTGGTTTACCCTAGAAGTAGAGTTCCTGTTTAAGGCCCCACCAACATTGTAAATAGGTATGGTAACTACTACTGTGTTTTTCGGAGGATCAATATTGTTCATTGCCAAGTCCCTAAATAAAAGCATGGTGGCATCTATACCATCGCTTTCTCCGGGATGGATACCATTATTTATGAATAGGATACTCTTATTTCTACTTATTTTTTGAAAATTAAAGTCGGCATCGGGATTGTAGGTGACCATATGCAATGGATAGCCGCTATCGGTATTACCTATAATCTGAATATTTATTTCGGGAAATTCTTTGGCAAGTTGAAGGTAGAAGTCAATGATTTGTAGATAAGTGGCTGTTTCTTCTCCATTACTACGCTCAAAAACAGTTTTAATGTTTTCTATTTTCTTTTCTTTTTTGGTCTCGCAAGAAATAAGACAAAGCAATACAAATAGTCTTACCAGAAGTTTCATGCTACATTGAAATTTTGTTTAAAACTCAAAAAAAGGGACTTTAGAGATAATTCGAAAACGATATTGGGTTTGGATTTATAGCTGTTGAAATAAGTCCAAAATGATTTTCAAAAACTCAAAGTTAGCTAAAAACTTGGGTATTAAACGGAAATGGCAGTGGTAATTTCTTCGATTTCGGATCTTCGAATAGGTTTGCTATTAAATATGATACTGTGGTGTGTCAATGACTTGAAATTTTCAGCCTTGTCCTTGTCATATTGATCAATAGAGGAGGTTACAATATTAATGTTGATGCTTTTGGTTAGAGGCAATTTTATAAATTCTTCCAAAAACTCCCATCCATCCATAATGGGCATGTTAATGTCTAGAAAAATTAAATCGGGAAGCTCCGATTTTTTAATCATCATTTTCTTTATTCGTTCAAGAGCCATTTGTCCATTTTTAAACTCAAAAATGGTATCACAAGTGGCAACGGAATTCAATATTTTTTTAATACCGTAAACTGTTATCGGGTCGTCATCGACAATGAATATGGAATTAATTTTTTTCATTAAAGTATATGTTAAATGTGCTTCCAATTCCAACCTGACTTGTAGCACTTATTTTACCTTGCATGGCTTCTATTTGATTTTTAGCAATGTATAGTCCCAGTCCTTTGGCATCGGCATTGCCGTGGAAGGTTTTGTACATTCCGAATAACTTGGATCCATATTTTTTTAAGTCCAACCCCATTCCGTTATCTTCAATACTTAGTACCGTATAATTCTGCACATAATTCAGGCTTAGTTTTATAATAGGAGGAGTGTCCTGCTTCTTATATTTTACAGCATTGGAAATTATATTTGTCAAAATGTTTTGCAAGTAAACCGGAACAACATTTAGCTTAACCTCATCGGATATTTCGCTGATGACCGTTGCTCTGTTTTTATCTAGCTCCGGTTTAAGGTTCATTAGAACAGCGTTGACTTTTTTATTAACGTTTACCTCTTTCTTGATTATGTTAGACTCCGTATTAATGGCCACAATATCGTTTAAGTTATGAAGTGTGTCCATTAGATTTTTAGAGGAATCCGTTAGCATGTCCATAATTCTTGATTTTTCCTCTTCATCTTTCTCGTTGGCCAGGAAGTCCAATAGCATTGCAAAATTTGCAGAATGAGACCTTAAATTATGGGAAACAATATGGGCAAAATTAATTAGTTTTTTATTTTGGGATGAAGTGACCGAAATTAAGTTTTTAAGTTCTTCTTCCTTTTCTTTTTGTTCTGAAATATCCATACTTATTCCTACCAGCCCTGTAACCTCTCCATTATCTCCTTTCAAAGGAATCTTGGAAGAAAGAAAGGTAACAGCTGTTCCGTCTGGGGCTGTACGAGTAAGTTCTTTGTTCAACATTGCATTCTGGGAAATCATCACTTCTATATCTTCATCCCTGAATTTTTGTGCTGTCGCTTTGTCGTATAGGTCAAAATCATCCTTGCCTATAATATCGTTCTCCTTTTCTAGTCCTAAAAATTGTAATTCATATTTGTTGGCCAATAATTTTCTGGATTGGGTATCCTTAATGTAAATCTGTAATGGCAGGTTATTGATAAGAGTTTTGAGCAGGTGCTCATTGTCTTTGGTTTTTTGTTCCTTTTGAACATAATCCGTTATATCCTGAACTATTCCTATAAGACCCACGTATTCGCCGCTCTTGTATAATGGCTTACCGGAAACAACTACCCATTTTTCATTTCCTTTAGCGGTAACTATCTGCAATTTTTCGTTCCAAGAGGTTTTTTTCTCCATAGCCGAAAAAATGGCCATGGAAATAGTATTTCTACTATAGCCCATTTTATAAAAATTAACGGAGCTATCTATGTCTATTTCATAATCTTCATCGACCTCGAAAATACGCCTGATCATCCCACAGAAAATAAACTTATCTTGTTGTTTATGATATTCCCAGCTGCCTATTTTTCCATGATTACCTGTTTCTTTTTGCAGAAATTCGAGTTTCTCAATTTTTAATTCGCTTTTAACCCGCTCTGTTACATCTTCGGTTTGAATAATGGCACCAATTATGTTTTCCTGTTCATCGTACCAGGGAATATTGTTCCACTGAAACCATTTATCTTTAGAGTCGTCATCTAAATAAACATCTGTTGCGGTTTCGGGAAATTTCCCTTCGAAGCAAGCCAACAAAGTCTCCGTCCATTTATTGCTGACATTATTAAACAATTCATATATGGATTTACCAATATAATCCGTTCCCTTAAAATGAAAATCTTCGGCCCACTGGTCAGATGCGTAAACAACCTTGAACTCCCTATTGATAAAAGCAGTTGGCTTAGGCAACTGTTTTATCAGGAATTGGTTTGTTACAGTGGGGGTCTTCATAATCATCTGTCGCATTTTCCTACAATAGTAATCTGATTCAGCGAACCTGCGAATAGATTGTTGTGAATTGGACAAAATTAGTGGTGTAACGCTAGTATGAAGTAATTTTATATCAAATTAAGTTCTATTTACGACCCTTCACGCCGTGAAAACTGTAGTCCATAGGTCAGTGGAATTGTTGATAATGCAATAAGTGCAAATGTTTACATTGAGATTTAAAATAAGGGAACTGTCCTATTTTGTTCTAACTGAATCTGGTACTAAACCTGTGTAGTCGCCACCATTTCTTATAACATCCCTTACTATCGAGGAACTAATGTAAGATTTGCCGGAGGAGGTAAGCAAGAAAACTGTTTCTATTTCAGAAAGTTTGCGATTGGTGTGTGCTATAGCCTTTTCAAATTCAAAATCCCCTGGATTTCTAAGACCTCTTAGGATATATCCGGCATTAACTTTTTTACAAAAGTCCACGGTAAGACCCTGGTAGGTAAGAACACTTATTTGTGGTTCATCCTTAAAGGCTTCGGAAATAAATTTTTTACGTTCCTCTAGGGGAAACATGTATTGTTTATCTGTATTTACGCCTATGGCAATGATGAGCTCATCAAAAAGTGTGATTCCTCTTTTTATTATATCGTAATGTCCAAGGGTCAGCGGGTCAAATGAACCCGGAAAGATGGCGCGTCTTTTCATTTTTAAACTATTATGGTTAACATTTCCCAATGTTGTAAATGGCATAGGGAGTAGTTAGTTATTATAAATACCCGTTATTCTTTGGTAGGGTACGGATTTTAAAATTACTTAATTTATCCCAATGCTTCCCAAATGGCACTTTCAAAGAGTTCTGAAAGGGAAATACCTGCTATTTTTGCTTGCTGGGGTAAAATACTTTCTGTGGTAAGTCCCGGCGTTGTATTCATTTCCAACATAAAAGGTTCATCATCCACAAATATGAATTCACTTCTTGAAAAACCTTTCATTTTAAGTACTTCATAGGCCTTTTTTGCCATTTTGGTAACTTTTTCCTCCTGAGAGTTACTTATCCTTGCAGGTGTAATTTCTTGTGACTTTCCTTCATATTTAGCTTCGTAATCAAAAAAATCATTCTCCGAAACTATTTCAGTTATGGGTAGTACTTTGGTCTGTCCTTGGAATTTGATCACTCCTACGGAGACTTCGGTTCCATTTAAAAAAGATTCTATAAGTATTTCATTGTCTTCAAGAAACGCATTATCAATGGCCTTTAGCAATTCTTCTTTCTTATAGACTTTGGAAATACCAAAACTACTACCAGCCTTATTGGCCTTTACAAAACAAGGCAAGCCAACTTTTTCTATAATTGCATCCTCGTTAACAGGGTCGCCTAAATTCATATAATAGGAAGGTGCGGATTTAATACCGTAGGGCTTTAAAACGCTTAGAAGGTCTCGCTTGTTGAAGGTCAAAGCTGCTTGGTAATAATCGCAGGCAGTTTGTGGAATTCCGATTATTTGGAAATAGGCCTGCATTAAACCATCTTCTCCAGGTGATCCATGTATAGCGTTAAATATACAGTCAAATTTTAAGGTTTCGTTGTCGAGGGTTACCGTAAAATCATGCCTGTTAACATTGTATTCTTTATGGTCGTGGGCTTTATAGATCCATTTGTCTTTAAAAATGTGGATTTTGAAGGCATTAAATTTTTCCTTGTCCAAATAATCATAAACTACCCCTCCGCTTATTAAAGAGATTTTATACTCGCTGGAGTAGCCACCCATTATAATTGCAATATTTTTTTTCATGCCTTAAATCTAATTTTTAATACTCAAATTTTCGATGGTCAAAGTAGATTATTGGTAATTAGGCAAGTTGAAAGAATAGCCTCAAGTATAAGGCTTGGTTCTTAAGGTAATCTGCCATTAAAAATCAATAATCAAATATCATTCATTCAAAGTAAAGAAAAAGCGTCCGGTTTTCTATCTTTGCGACACAAGAAAATATACTATGCGAAATTTTTTTAATTTTTTAAGGAGTAAATCTTTTCTGATTCAGCTAGTGTTAGCATTGGTGGTCTCCATATTATTGGTATTTGGTGCAATGAAGTGGCTTAAAAGCACTACCAATCACGGTAAGTTTGTTGAGGTCCCTGATTTATCCAAATTATCGGTTTCGGAGATGAGATCGAAGATAGATCAATCCCAATTGCGATATGAGGTCCTGGATTCGGCCAATTACAATCCGTCCTATCCAAGGTTTTCTATCATAGATCAGACGCCACGTGCAGGCAGTAAGGTTAAGGAGAACAGAAAAATATATATTACTGTAAATCCATCTGGATATAAAAAAGTTACCATCCCCAATATTATCCAGGTCACCCAGAGGAACGCCAGTTCTATGCTCAAAGCTGTTGGATTGGAAGTGGAACGTGTTACCTATGTGGATGAATTGGGAAAGGATATGGTATACAATATTAAATATAAAGGAAAATATATTGTCCCTGGAGACAAACTGCCTAAAACTTCGAAAATCGAGTTGGTTTGTGGCAATGGTAATATTACCGCAAGAGCAGAAGTTAAGGCCGAGTCCGAATAAGTATGGAAGCACAGGAGGAGTTTGAATTAAATGAGGAGGAACTTTTTGAGCATCATAGCTTTATAGCTTCCAAAGGGCAAGACCCTTTAAGAATAGATAAGTTTTTAATGAACTTCATTGAAAACGCTACACGTAATAAAATTCAACAGTCGGCAAGAGATGGCAATGTCTGGGTAAATGGATTGGTGGTTAAGCAAAACTACAAGGTTAAGGCTGGTGATCACATACGGGTTATGTTTGCGCATCCTCCACATGAAAATTTATTGATACCCGAAAACATACCCTTAGATATTGTTTATGAGGATAATGTTCTTTTGGTGGTGAATAAACAGGCGGGAATGGTCGTGCATCCTGGACATGGAAACTATTCAGGAACCTTGATCAATGCTTTGATCTATCACTTTGAGAATTTACCAAAGAACAGTGATGAACGCCCTGGCCTAGTGCATAGAATAGATAAAGATACTTCAGGTCTATTGGTAGTGGCCAAAACGGAAGCTGCTATGACCCATCTGGCGAAGCAGTTTTTTGATAAATCCAGTGAACGTGAGTATCTAGCCCTAGTCTGGGGGAATGTGGAGGAGGATAATGGTACCATAGAGGGCCATATAGGTAGGAATCCTAAAAACAGATTGCAAATGCATGTTTTTCCTGAAGGTGATCAAGGTAAGGAGGCGATTACCCACTTCAAGGTCTTGGAGCGATATGGATATGTAACCTTGCTTGCCTGTACCTTGGAAACCGGTAGAACACATCAAATTAGGGTGCATTTAAGACATATTGGTCATACACTATTTAATGATGAGCGCTATGGAGGTGAAAGAATATTAAAGGGAACCACTTTTACAAAATACAAACAATTTGTAGATAACGCCTTTAAAATTTTACCTAGACAGGCGCTTCATGCTAAAACCTTGGGATTTGTTCACCCTGTTACCGGAAAGTTTATGAGATTCGATTCTGAAATTCCAGAGGACATGGCCAACTGCATTGAAAAATGGAGACATTATGCCAAACATAGTCAGGCAGAATAGGTTTCATTTATACCAATATTGAAAACAAGATATTAAAGGGTTAGGTAATTCAATATTCAGCTATTATTTTTGACCTGATCGTTAATGTTATCCAAGCATGAAAATAGTAATATCACCCGCAAAATCTCTGGATTTTGAAAGTAAATTGCCCACTAGTGAGTTTTCGCAGCCCAATTTTCTCAGGGAGGCAGAACAATTGAATAAGGTTTTGGCCAAAAAAAACCCAAAAGCTTTGTCAAAATTAATGGGGATTTCGGCCAATCTGGCAGAATTAAATTGGGAAAGGAACCAGCAGTTTTCAGTGCCTTTTACTGAGGAAAATGCCAGACCTGCAATATATGCGTTTAACGGTGATGTTTATCAAGGACTTGATGCTTATACCATTGCGACTAAAAAACTACAGAGCCTTCAAAATAATCTTAGAATACTATCAGGTTTGTATGGTGTTTTAAAACCTTTAGATCTTATGCAGCCCTATCGCTTGGAAATGGGGACCCAATTAAAAATAGGCCGCAAAAAGAATTTATACGAATATTGGAAAAAACCGATTACAGATTATTTAAATTCAGAATTAGAGGATAATGAGTTGTTTCTGAATCTGGCGAGTAATGAATACTTTAGTTCCGTGGATGAGAAACATCTAAAAGTGCCTGTAATTACACCAATATTTAAGGATTGGAAGAATGATCATTTAAAGATTATCAGTTTTTTCGCAAAAAAAGCCAGGGGAGCTATGGTAAGGTATATTTTGGATACAGATGCTAAAACTTTAGAGGATGTTAAAGGGTTTGATCTGGACGGATATATGTTTAGTAAGGAACATACTTTAAAGGAAAATCAGCCTGTTTTTATACGATAGAATATTTTTCAAAAAAAAGCGTTATTTTCTAATAAGTCCTACTACTTAATTGAGATTAAAATGAAACGATTCGCTTTTTTGTTTTTGGTTGTTATTTTTATTACTGCTTGTTCCGATCGGGATGATAACCTCGATGGGGTGAATATCAGAATAAAAAATGAAAGCAGTGTTACGTATGATCTGGTGCAAGTGGGCAGTGCGGAAATGCTACACGAGCTTATTAGTCCAGACGAATATTCTGGGTATTTGAAATATGAAACGGCCTATGAATATGCTTACATAAATATAACTGTAGGCGAAGAGAATTACGTCTCGCAGCCTATTGATTTTGTTGGTGAGACACCTTTGGAAAATGGGTTCTACACCTATGGACTAAGTATCTCCGAGGAGGGGGATATTATTTTAAATTTTATAGTTGATTAGCTAGAATTTTAGGGTGTCCCTTATTTTTTTTTGTTAGGATTTATCTTTTCTTCTATAGTGGGTCTTTTTTTAATTTTTCTTTTACGTCTAGTACCCCAAGTACCATTAACAATTTTGCCTCTTTTCGATTTTTTATCTCCTTTTCCCATTTGTTTTTATATTTTATCTTTTTAAAGTTAGCACATAAATAATTCATTATCAAGTTTCGAATAAACTACTTTTCACCCCTAATTTTGATTTGTAACAAATTTCTTGAAAGATATACTTTTAACGTATTGGCGACCTAGCCCTAATAAGCTAAATTTGTATAATTATAAAATTATGTTAAATTGAGCAATTCTAAAACGTTAAAGATTGAAAATAAAAAAGGTATTAGTCGCAAATAGGGGAGAGATTGCCATACGTATTTTTAGGGCATGTGTAGAAATAGGACTTAAAACAGTAGGGGTGTATACCTACGAAGACCGTTATTCCCTGCATCGTTACAAAGCAGATGAAAGTTACCAGATAGGAGAGGATAATGAACCTTTAAAACCTTATCTGGACATGGACGCCTTAATTAGAATTGCTAAGGAGAATAATGTGGACGCCATTCACCCGGGATATGGATTCTTGTCCGAAAATGCCAAATTTGCTCAAAAATGTGAGGATAACGGAATTATTTTCGTAGGTCCCAAGGTGTCGGTTTTAAAAGCTTTGGGGGACAAGATTACCGCCAAGGACGTTGCTGTGGCTAATAAAATACCGATCATTAGAAGTAGTGATAAGGATTTGACAGATATTGATATTGCACTTTCAGAGGCTGCGGAGATCGGTTATCCTTTAATGCTCAAAGCCGCTTCGGGAGGTGGAGGAAGGGGTATGCGCGTTATCCGGACTGAGGATGAGCTTATAAAAGGTTTTCCGGAGGCACGAAGGGAATCCCTGAATGCTTTTGGCGATGATACGGTTTTCTTGGAGAAATTTGTAGAAAATCCCAAACATATAGAAATCCAGATCGTTGCTGATACACATGGTAATATTGTGCATTTATATGAACGGGATTGTTCCGTGCAAAGACGCTATCAAAAAGTAATTGAATTTGCTCCTTCCATTGGCCTGCCACAGGAAACAAAGGATAATCTTTACAAATATGCCATTGATATATGCCGTGCAGTTGACTATAATAATATTGGAACGGTCGAATTCTTGGTGGATGATGATGGCAGTATCTATTTTATAGAAGTAAACCCAAGGATTCAGGTAGAGCATACGGTAACCGAAATGATTACCAATATTGACCTGGTCAAGGCCCAACTATTCATCGCTGGAGGATATAAGCTTTCTGATAAGCAGATTAAAATCCAAGATCAAGACGCTATCGTTATTACGGGATACGCACTACAATGTAGAATAACTACCGAGGATCCTGGGAATGATTTTAAACCAGATTATGGGGTTGTCACAACCTATAGAAGTGCCTCAGGTTTAGGTATTCGGTTAGATGCGGGTAGTATCTATCAAGGTGTAGCTATATCCCCCTTTTTCGATTCCATGTTGGTCAAGGTATCTGCAATTAGTAGAACATTGGACGGGTCTTGTAGAAAAATGCGTAGGGCATTGGCGGAATTCCGTATTCGTGGTGTAAAGACCAATATGGCTTTCTTGGACAACATCTTAAAACACCCAACTTTTAGGGAAGGTAAGGTGACCGTGAATTTTATTAAGAATGAACCCGAACTGTTTAAGTTTGTGGAACCTAGGAACCGGGCCAATAAATTGGTCGATTTTTTGGGGGAAACTATTGTAAACGGTAATCCAGATGTAAAAAAATTGGATAGGGACCATATTTTTTCCAAGCCAAAAGTCCCTTCTTTTGATAAGTCCGAGGTTTATCCCAAAGGAACCAAGGACCTTCTTACCGAATTAGGACCGGAGAAATTTGCCCAGTGGTTGAAAGCGGAAAAAAAGATCCACTTTACTGATACTACCATGCGAGATGCCCATCAGAGTTTGTTGGCGACACGTATGAGGACAATAGATATGTTGAAAGTAGCCGAAGGTTATGCCAAGAACCATCCTGAAATTTTTAGTATGGAAGTTTGGGGAGGGGCTACCTTTGATGTTTGCCTTAGATTTTTACAAGAAAACCCATGGGAACGGTTGGAGTTGTTGCGGAAAGCGATGCCCAATATATTGCTACAAATGTTGATCAGAGGTTCCAATGGGGTGGGTTACACAGCCTATCCGGATAATTTGATAGAGCGATTTGTTGAGGAATCCTATAAATCCGGAGTAGATGTATTTAGAGTTTTTGATTCTCTCAACTGGATGAAATCTATGGGGCCTTGTATAGAGTACGTTCGTACCAAAACAGGAGGATTGGCCGAAGGGTCCATTTGTTATACCGGTGATATTTTAGATCCTTCCAAAACTAAGTACGATTTAAAATATTATGTGCAATTGGCAAAGGACATAGAAAATGCAGGGGCACATATATTGGGTGTAAAGGATATGGCTGGATTATTAAAGCCTTACGCTGCCTACGAATTGATTTCCGCTTTGAAATCTGAAATAAATATCCCTATACATTTACATACTCACGATACTTCATCCACGCAAGCAGCCATGTATCTAAAGGCCATTGAAGCCGGGGTAGATGTGGTAGATGTTGCCTTGGGTGGATTGTCTGGGCTTACTTCCCAGCCTAATTTTAATTCGGTGGTAGAGATGTTGCGTTTTAATGAACGCGAGAATAACTTAAATACCGATAAATTGGCTGAATATTCCAATTATTGGGAAACGGTCAGAAATTATTATTACACTTTTGAGTCAGGATTAAAGTCAGGTACCGGTGAGGTATACCAACATGAAATTCCGGGCGGACAATATTCCAATCTAAAAGGACAGGCAATAGCGCTGGGATTGGAAGATAAATTTCCAGAGGTCACCAAAATGTACGGTGAGGTAAATAAACTATTCGGTGATATTGTAAAAGTAACCCCTAGCTCCAAAGTGGTTGGGGACATGGCGCAATATATGATCAGCAATGGGCTTACGGTAGAAGATGTTCTGCAAAGAGGGGAAACTATTTCTTTTCCTCAGTCTGTAATAGGTTTCTTTAAAGGAGATTTGGGACAGCCGGTCGGAGGTTTTCCGGCAATGTTGCAGAAAATCGTTTTAAAGGATGAAAAACCATTTACAGATAGGCCAAATGCCCATTTGGAACCTATAGATTTCGATAAGGAATTCAATGCATTCAAAAGAAAGTTCAGTTTAGGAATGGGGCGTGAATTGCTTATTACCGATTTCTTATCCTATAAATTATATCCAAAAGTTTTCACAGATGCCTATAATCATCATGTGAAGTATGGTAATGTTATGAATATCCCTACCAAGAATTTCTTTTATGGAATGGAAATAGGGGAGGAGATTATTGTGGAGTTGGACAGGGGAAAAAATATTCTTGTTTCACTAATGCTCAAAGGTGAGCCAGATGATGCTGGTAATGTTAGTATCTATTTTAAGTTAAACGGACAGTTGCGAAATGTAATCATTAAGGATAAATCTGTTAAGGTAGATAAGATTGAGAATACTAAAGTAGACAGCTCTGACGCCAAGCAGATTGGGGCGCCATTGCAAGGCTTGTTGTCCAGTGTCCTTGTAAAGAAAAATCAGGAAGTAAAAAAGAACCAGCCCTTGTTTGTAATTGAGGCCATGAAAATGGAAACCACAGTTACGGCCACTGAAGAAGGTATTGTGGACAGAGTACTATTACAGGGTGGGTCCTTGGTGAATTCCGAGGATTTGGTGTTGGTGTTGAAATAATAGGTAGGTTGACTTACCTTATGGGATAGTTGCAGGGTTAATCCGATTTTTTTTGGAAAACCCTGCGACTTTTATTTTAGCCTTTTACCTTTATAGGCCCAAAGACCCGTACATATTCTTAAGCCCATCGTAATGTTTTTTCACACCCATCCATATGAACCCTTTTTGTTTGAGGATGCCACAAAACTAATTGTAGGTACGCTTCCACCGCCAAGATTTACTATCGGCGAATTAAAGGAAGGGGATGTCAATTTTTGTTATGGTAGCCGCGATGGTCAATTATGGCCGATTTTAGATCGTATTTTTGAACTGAATTTGGATTTTGCAACTACGGAAAAAGCCATTCAGCAACGCATGGATTTTTTAAGAGATCGAAAAATCGGTATTTGTGATATAGTGAAAAGTGCAGAACGTACCAAGATCGATGCCTCAGATCTAGGGATGGAGAATATTGTTTTAAGAGACCTGTTTGCCTATCTTCAACAGTCTTCCAAGGTGGAAACCCTTTTGTTTACTGGGGGCAATAGTAAAAATGGTCCGGAATACTTTTTTAGAAAATACTTAAAAGAACATGGTGCAACACTGGAATTGATTTCCAATGAGGTACCACGCATTCACCAATTTAGGCTACCTAGGATAAAGGAAGAAATTTCATTAAGCTCCTCCGAAAAGACCTCAATTTATAAAGAGAGAATTATAAAAACAGTGTCTTTGACTGCGCCTTCCGGTGCTGCCAATAGGGCTGTGGGAAGCTTGGAGGCTTATAAAGCAATGAAAAATAAAAACCCTGAATTCAATACGATCGATTTCAGGGTTTTGCAGTATCAAAAATTTTTCTAGAAGAAATCCACAAAACTTCATTAAGAGAAAAACTATATTTTAATTTTTAGACTTAACGCAGGGTAGGTCTTTGTAGCAGCCAAATTTTCCCCGGATAAATAAATTGGTTTATAGTCAAAGGTAATGGACATGGCTGTCCTCTTATTCTTTCCGGCACTGATAAAATAGGGAATACTGGCCCCATCGGCTATGACTCCTGCCAACATAAGAACACTGCCTATGCTCTCACCACTGTTGGATTGACTATCCCAGTAATCATAGTTGTTGTCAAATAAGGCTGCACCGCCAAAGACCATTGCTGTTCCACCTGCAAGTAATATCCAAGCGGTGGTTTTTTGTTTTTTGCTTTTCTGTAAAAAATAATCTTTGGAGAATTCTTTAGTCTGTCCTACTAAAATAGAACTGACAAGTAGTAATGCTAGAAGTAAGCGAATTGTTTTCATGACATTTTTATTAATGACAATTTAATTATTCATCTTATTCAGGGGGCAACTACTTTTTTAAGGTATTTAAAGGGCTAAGAATTAGTGGTTTATTGTATTAAAGGTAGATGTTAAATTTGGATAAACAATCTGCTTTATGGTTAAATAAAATGGACGATATATAAATAATTATAGACCGGCGGTATGCCTGTTTGTTTAGAATGTCATTCCTGCGCAGGCAGGAATCTGATACCGCCTGTAACGTGAAAAGTATTGCGGACAGTGTTTATGTCATTCCTGCGTAGGCAGGAATCTATTTTTAATGTTGCTGTTTTGAGTATTGTCCAAATAGCTTAAAATGTCAGCTATATTATTAAAGGTGCCTTTAATATGAAAGGATGGCGGATTGTTTTCAATGTCATTCCTGCGCAGGCAGGAATCTATTATTGAGGTTGCCAATCAGTTGCTAGGTCTTGCCATTGAGGATTGTCTTTTATAATTAGGTTAATTTTCCATTCACGTTTCCATTTTTTAAGATTTTTTTCCCTTTTAATAGCATCGTCAACAAATTGATGGGTTTCAAAATAGACTAACCTATCCAAACCATATTTATTGGTGAATCCGTCTGTAAATTTGTTTTTATGCTGATAAATTCTTCGCTGTAAATTATTGGTCATTCCAATATAAAGGGTTCCATTCTTTTTATTGGTCAGAATATAGACATAATATTGATGATTAGTTTTGTGCATTTCGTATCGCTAACACCAAGCTCCCCTGTGATAATTTTAATGGTGACTTTTCAAATTAAATATAAGATAATGTTTATTTGATTAATGATGATTTGTTTGTGTTCCAAAATCATAGCCTTGACCGCTTGATTTCTTACTAAGCAGGAATGAAAGGAAGGGTGCAAGTACATTGTTTGGACCAATTTTATAAATATTAGTATAAAGAGGAATCAGGGCAGAATACCTATTCTGGTTTACCGTAAACTATTAGAAAGAAATAAATGATTTTGGCCGAGGACGAATTCCGGACCTTTGGATTCCTGCCTGCGCAGGAATGACAAAGTGTACATTTACCGACCCTATTAATATCTTTGAAATAATGCGAAATTAATTGTGGTTAAATTGTGACAACGATATATTACTCCTTTGTAATGATTTTAAGTAGGATTTTCAAATAAAAAACATCAACCTTATTAGATTAAGATTGATTTGTTTGTGCTCCAAAAGTATATTCTAGTCTGGTAGATTCCTGCGTAATTAGAATTCCAATGCTGTATGTCACTTGAAATCATGGCAGACTACCTTCAATATAATTGCTGCGCAGACAGGAATCTGATAGCGCCTGTCATGTGAAAAGTATAGCGAACAGTGTTGAATGTCATTCCTGCGTAGGCAGGAATCTATTTTTAATGTTGCTGTTTTGAGTATTGTCCAAATAGCTTAAAATGTCAACTATATTATTAAAGGTGCCTTTAATATGAATGGATGGCGGATTGTTTTCAATATCATTCCTGCGCAGGCAGGAATCCAAAAATGACTTAGATAAGTATTCGGCAACTTACTTTTTCACGACTTTCATGACCAATATCCTAATTAACAACACAAATGGAGATCCATGTAAAAGTACATCGAACCAGTCCATAGGTTTCATTCCTGTAGCACCTCCCAATATCCATTTTAATTTGCCTAGAATATGGGGTTCAGGTAAAAAAGGAGCCAGCCCAAGGGTAAGGCATAAAATCAAAATTAGTTTCCAATTATTTAAAATTTCCATAGATCTATTTTCGAATTCCCTTTATGAATCCCTCAATTTTATCAACACCATTTTCTGTCAAAAATTTAATAAAGGCAGAGCCAATAATTGCGCCCTTTGCCTGTTTAGTTGCCTGTTGAAAGGTTTCTGAATTGCTTATTCCAAAACCAACTACCTGCGGGTTTTTTAATTTCATATCCGCTATGCGCTTAAAGTAGGATTCCTGAGTGTTGCCGAAACCATTTTGGGAACCGGTAACACTAGCGGAGCTTACCATATAAATGAAACCGTCTGAGGCAGCATCAATCTGATGGATGCGATCGTTACTGGTTTGCGGAGTAATCAAGAAAACATTCACAAGGCCATATTTTTTAAATATTGCTTCATAGTTTTCCTGATACACGTCCAATGGAAGATCGGGTAAAATAAGTCCGTCTATTCCAATTTCCTGACATTTGCGGCAGAAATCTTCTACTCCGTATTGTAGCACAGGATTAAAATATCCCATGAGGATCAAGGGTATGGAAACGGATTTTCTAATATCTTTCAACTGCTGAAATAATAGTGCTGTGGTCATTCCATTCTTGAGAGCTTTGGTAGAACTAGCTTGTATGGTAGGGCCATCGGCCAATGGATCGCTAAAGGGCAGTCCAATTTCTATTAGATCCACTCCGTTTTTTTCTAGGTCTTGAATGATCTTTACGGTATCGTTCACAGATGGGTAGCCCGCAGTAAAGTATATGGACAATATTTTTTTATCTGCCTGTAGTTTTTGATGTATTCTATTCATTCTAACTTTATTTTTTTCATTCCCACTATAGCTGGAATGTTTAAGTGGCTTACAGTTTAAAATAATTGATGTAGGTGTCCAAGTCCTTATCACCACGACCAGATAGGTTGATAACCACCACATCTTCTGGTTTGAATTTTCTGGTTTCCAGAATGGCAAAGGCATGTGAGGACTCAATAGCTGGTATAATTCCTTCCAATTTGGATAGTTCCATACCGGCCTGCATGGCCTCATCGTCCGTTACGGCAATAAATTCTGCCCGCCCTGTTTTGTATAAATGTGCATGCATTGGTCCAACTCCTGGATAATCAAGTCCCGCTGAAATGGAATAGGGCTCTGTGATCTGCCCATCTACAGTTTGCATCAATAGGGTTTTGCATCCATGAATAATTCCCATTTTTCCAAGAACAGAAGTTGCGGCACTTTCACCACTATCCACTCCTTTTCCTGCTGCTTCAACAGCTATAATGCCTACTTCCTTTTCATGTAGGAAATGATAAAAGGTCCCAGCAGCATTACTGCCACCACCTATACATGCCACGACATAGTCAGGGTTTTCTTTGCCTTCCTTCTCTTTTAACTGCCATTTTATCTCTTCCGAAATAATGGATTGAAACCGTGTAACCATATCAGGGTATGGGTGTGGACCAATCGCCGATCCAATAATGTAATGCGTGTCTACAGGGTTGTTGATCCAATCCCGAATGGCTTCATTGGTGGCATCTTTGAGGGTTCTGCTGCCGGATAGTGCTGGCCTTACCTCTGCTCCGAGCATTTTCATACGGGCCACATTGGGAGCCTGTCTGGCAATATCTATTTCCCCCATATACACAATACACTCCATTCCCATAAGGGCGCAAACGGTGGCTGTAGCTACACCGTGTTGACCGGCACCTGTTTCGGCGATAATTCTTGTTTTGCCAAGGCGTTTTGCCATTAATATTTGCCCGATGGTATTATTAACTTTATGGGCACCGGTATGATTTAAGTCTTCGCGCTTTAAATAAACTTTGGTGTTGTACTTTTCGGACAAACGTTTAGCGAAATATAGAGGAGAGGGCCTGCCTACATAATCCTTCAATAATTGGTCAAATTCCTTTTTAAATGAAGGCTCTGCCATTATCTTCAGATACTGCTGCCTAAGGTTTTCAACATTAGGGTAGAGCATTTCAGGAATAAAAGCTCCTCCGAATTCCCCATAATATCCTTTTTCGTCTACGTTGTAATTCATCGTTTTATAATCTAGTATTCAGTACTGAGTATTAAGTGTTGAGTGGTGGATTCTTGCTATTCAATTCTCAATACTTCTTTAAATTCCTTCAATTTGTCAATATCTTTCAATCCCGGTTCCAATTCAAACTTACTATTGACATCTATGGCATGGCAATATTTTGATTCTGGTCTTTGTTGGAATTTCTTTATTTTTTCAATCTCATCCGGCCCTATTCCACCACTTAGAAAGTAGGGTTTGGTGGAAGGGTAGTTTTTCAGGACCTCCCAGCTAAAGGTGTAGCCATTGCCTCCCGGTAATTTTCCTTTGGTGTCGAAGAGATAATAATCACACAACTCTTCGTAGGGAGTCAAAATACCAAAATCAAAATCGTCCTTTATAGAAAACACTTTAATGATTTTAAGGCTTGCTACCCCCAAAGCTTGTGTACGGTAAAGGTTCCTCTTTTTAAGATTACCGCAGAATTCAGAACTTTCTTCTCCGTGCAATTGAACTGCATCCAACCCATAAGTATCAATCTTTTCCAAAACTTCCTCAATAGTGGCATCGACAAAAACACCCACTTTTTTAATGGATGGAGGTAATTCTGGAAGGTTACCTTCAAAAAACCTTTTGGAGGGTTCCCAAAATATAAAACCTAGATAATCTGGAATTAGCGTGGCTACCTCCAGAGTATTCAAATTCATTCCACACACCTTCAGTTTCATGGTTATATTATTATTTTATCGATTTAATAAAATTGAGGGCGCTCTCTCCCGGATTATCAGTTTTCATAAAATTTTCGCCAATTAAAAATCCCTTATATCCGTAGGGTTTTAATTCTTGAATAGCTTCTATGGAACTTATACCACTTTCTGAAACCTTCACAAATTCGTCAGGAATTAAGTTTGAAAGATTTTTACTGGTATCGAGGCTTACCTCAAATGATTTTAGATTTCGATTATTTACACCCAACATATCCAAGCTGGGCATAATGGATTTATGTAGTTCCTCTTCGTTATGAACCTCCAACAATACATCCAGATGTAATTGTTTTGCAAATTCTGAAAATGCTTTTATCTCGGCACGGGTCAATATGGCTGCAATTAATAAAATTACATCTGCGCCATAAGCCTTGGCCTCCAGCAGTTGGTATTCGTCTATGATAAATTCTTTGCGAAGCAATGGCATTTGAACAGATGCCCTAGCCAATAATAGATCGTCCAAAGAACCTCCAAAATACTTGCCATCGGTTAAGACGGACATGCCACAGGCACCTGCATTTTCATAACCGACCGCTACATCTGCAACACTGTTGTTTTGGTTGATGACCGATTTGGAAGGGGACCTACGTTTGTGCTCTGCTATTATGCCACTATTGCTATTTCTAAGTGCACTTGCCAAAGAAATTACAGGTCTGTTGAACAATACGGAAGCTTCCAATTGGGAAACCGGGATAATCGATTTTTTTAAATCAACTTCCTTCCTCTTATCCAAAACTATTTTGTCCAGTATATTCATGGGTACTGTAATGCCCGCTTATGCAAGGCAGTTTTATGATTGTTTTTTATTGACTCAAGGTCTGTAATTTTTTTAATGCAGCCAACCCTCTTCCACTGGCCAAGGATTCTTTGGCTTCCTCAAAACCCTCCCTAGGGCTTATTCCTTTTACGGTAGCAATGGCGATACCGGCATTGGCACAGACCACATTATTTTGTGGTATGCTCCCTTTTCCCTGTAATACATTAAGAAAAACTTGAGCGGATTCTTCAATACTATCCCCGCCAACAATGTCAGAGGCAGAGATGGCCTCAACTCCAAAATCGGAAGGTTTTAACATTCCTTCGGCTTTGTTGGTAATGGTTTTTGTATTTCCTGTCAATGAAATTTCGTCATAACCGTCCAAGGCATGTAATACTGTAAATTTCTTATCGGTCTTTTGGTATAGGTAACCGTACATTCTGGCCAGCTCCAAGTTGAACACACCCACCATCTGGTTCTTTGGAAATGCAGGATTTACCATAGGTCCCAACATATTAAAGAAAGTTTTAACACCCAACTCCCTGCGGATTGGAGCTACGTTTTTCATGGCAGGGTGAAATAATGGAGCGTGCAATACACAGATGCCCGCCTCGTCTATACATTTTTCAAGAAATCCAGCATCATTACTAAATTTTATGCCCAAAAATTCCATAACATTGCTACTGCCACATTTGGATGATACACCATAGTTGCCGTGTTTGGTTACTTTAACATTGGCCCCTGCTGTTACAAAACTGGCCAAGGTTGAAATGTTGAAGGTGTCCTTGCCGTCACCACCTGTACCACATAGGTCTATTGGGTTGTACTGTGATAGATCTACCGCCAAACACAGTTCCAATAAGGCGTCCCTGAAGCCCTCCAATTCTTCAATGGTGACACTACGCATCATATAAACCGTTAAAAAGGCTGCAATCTGACTTGTATTGTAGTCCCCTTTGGCAATATTGACCAATACCTGTTTGGCATCCTCTTTGGGAAGCACATCGTGATTGATCAGTTTGTTTAGAATATCTTTCATGGTTTCTTTTGTATTAATATACTAGTACCGTGTACTTGGCATTCCCTATTTCTTTGTTATTAATTGAGTTTACTTTAAAAAATGAACAAGGTATACCCATTTGACTTCCTTATTTTGTCACCCAGTTTTGCAATATTTTCTTTCCATCAGGGGTAAGAACCGATTCCGGATGAAATTGAACGGCGCTAACATCATATATCTTGTGGCGTAAAGACATTACCTGTCCATTTTCATCAAAAGATGTAGCTTCCAATACTTCTGGAAGATTGGGGTTTACTACCCAAGAATGGTAGCGGCCCACCTCAATTTCTTTAGGCAATCCATCAAACAAAACATCTTCCTTTACAATATTTATTTTGGTGGCTATACCATGGTAGACTTGATCTATGTTTACCAATGAACCTCCAAAAACCTCGGCAATGGCCTGTTGTCCCAAGCATACCCCAAATATACTTTTTGTGGGGGCGTACATCGCAATAATTTCTTTGAGCAAGCCAGCTTCATCTGGTATTCCTGGACCTGGGGACAGTACGATCTTGTCAAAGGCCTCTATTTCCTCTAGGCGTATTTGATCATTTCTTTTAACGGTTACCGTGCAATCCAAATCTTCCAAATAATGAACTAGGTTGTAGGTAAAACTATCGTAATTGTCTACTACCAATATGGACGTTCCTTGTCCTTTGCTCAAGGAGTTGGTACTTGTTTTATTATCTGTATTCTCTTTCATATTAGTGATGTCCTTTTTTGAACATTTAAAATTGTTCTTGCCAAATGCCCCGTAAATAGAGCCAAGGCAAATTAATGGGAGTTTTTATATAGTTTCCGCTATTTCAAGTGCTTTGGTCAGCGCTCCTAATTTGTTGTATGTTTCCTGAAGTTCATTTTCAGCAATGGATGCGGCTACCAGACCAGCTCCGGCCTGATAATGTAATTGATGATTTTTACTTAAAAATGTACGAATCATAATGGCGTGGTTAAAGTTGCCATTAAAATCCATAAAACCTATAGCCCCACCGTAATAACCCCTACTAGTTTTCTCATATTTTTCAATGAGCTGCATGGCCATATGTTTGGGGGCACCACTTAGTGTACCGGCAGGAAAGGTGTCGGCAACCACTTTCATGGTTGGAATATTTTTTTTCTTTTGTCCAGTTACTTTGGATACTAGATGGATGACATGGGAAAAAAATTGAACCTCTCTATAGTTTTCTACTTTTACCATGGTTCCATTACGACTTAGATCGTTTCTAGCAAGATCAACCAACATTACGTGCTCACTATTCTCCTTATCATCTATTTTTAATTTCTTGGCCAACTCGGCATCCTGCTCATCATTGCCGGTTCTTTTAAAAGTTCCTGCAATAGGGTGAATTTCAGCCTTGCCTTCCTTTACGATCAATTGGGCCTCTGGAGAACTACCAAATATTTTGAAGTCGCCATAATCAAAATAAAACAAATAAGGCGAAGGATTTATGGAACGTAAAGCTCGATATACGTTGAATTCGTCACCCTTAAATTCTTGTGAAAATCTTCTGGACAATACCAATTGAAAGACATCCCCTCTGTTGCAATGCTTTTTGGCCAGCTCTACTTGTTCCCTGTATTCCTCATCCTTTAAATTAGAAATTGGGTTTCCATCTTTGGAGAAATTGTAGGAGGCAAAGTTCTTGGCACTTAGAATTTGTTCTATTTCCCCAATGTTATTTTCAGATTCATAACAATGTGCAAAAATATAGGCCTCGTTTTTAAAATGGTTGATGGCCACTATATTTTGGTAGACAGCATAATAGATGTCAGGTATGGAAATGCTGTTATCTTTTTTAGAAATATCTATATCTTCAAAATATCGCACCGCATCATAGGCCATATATCCGAACAATCCATTGTTTATAAATTTGAAATTGTTATTCTGGGAGTCAAATTGCTGACTAAAATCGTGTAAAATGCCGGGAATGTCCGTGAGTTCCGTAATTCCAATTTCTTCTGTGGTTCTATCGGGGAATTGTTTGGTGATGGTCTCGTTCTCCACTTTAATGGAAGCAATGGGATTGCAACAGATATAGGAAAAGCTATTATCGTTGGCATGGTAGTCACTACTTTCCAACAAGATGCTATTTGGAAATCTGTCCCTTATTTTTAAATAAACGCTTACAGGGGTAATGGTGTCTGCAAGTATTTTTTTATGATGTGAAACTAATTGGTATTTCATGTTAATTCTGTTTATGGCTACTCTATGCCAATAGGTTTTTGATTTCTATGATAAACGAAAAAAAGGCTTGTCGTGATGACAAGCCTTTTATATAGTTATACTACAATGATGCTTTGCTCACGACGTTTTTCGTAAGTTGCTCCACCACCAAGTATTTGATACCATGTTCTTCATTGAAGGCCAAATATAAGAAGGAATTTCAAATTAACAAACCTGTGTTACGTAAAAAATAAAAAACCCCACAATTGTGAGGTTTTAAACATTGTTAAATGGATGCGTTTAGAATACCAAATCCACTACTAGATCAAACTCGTCGTAAATTGTTTTGTCGCCCAAATTGTCGAAGAAACTCCCTGACCCGTATTTAACGTCGTATAAGGAACGGTCAATCTTCATAGTAGCCGTTGCCTTGTTGCCATAAACGGAGATATCGAAAGCAACTGGATTAGATTTTCCTTTTACTGTAAGATTTCCAGTTACTTCATATGAATTTTTTCCACTGGCTTTTACGCTGGTGAAAACCAATTTAGAGGTAGGGTGCGCCTCAACTCCAAAAAAGTCATCGGATTTTAAATGACCTTCTAGCTTTCCTTTATATTCACCTTGTAAATCATTTGAAACCAATGTTGGCATATCCACCACAAATTCTCCTCCTGAAAGTTTATCACCTTCAAAAATTAAGGAGCCCTCTTTTAGTGCGATAGTTCCATGATGGGAACCGGTAACCTTATATCCTTTCCATGTTACGGTACTTTCTGATGTTTTTACTTGTTTTACTTCCTTGTCCACTGGAGTAGAAGCAACTGCGGTTAAACCTGTAAATACTGCCAATACTATACTTAATGCATTTTTCTTCATAATTCTGAATTTTAAATAATTTGTGTTAGTGTTTCTGTTTATATATGTGTAATCAAATTTTCTTTTGATTTACGCACTTTTTTATAATGCTGCGTGGTATCTTCTTCTGATCTATAACCTACCGCAACAAGAACAGCAGCGTTAAGTCCTTTTTTGGTCAACCCAAGAATTTCATTGAATTGGGCATTGTCAAAACCTTCCATAGGACAGCTATCTATCTTCAAATCCGCAGCAGCCGATAATAAATTACCTAGGGCTATATAAGTCTGTCTTGTCGTCCAAGTGGCTTTGGCCGACTCAGATAAGGGCATAAGTTTAGATTTCATAAAATCTGAATACCCCTGCAGATCGTTTGTAGGAATGCCTCTTGTTTCACTTACATTCTCTAAGTAGTCATCTACCAATTCTTCTCCAAAAGTTGACTGGTTTGCCAATATAATTAAATGCGAGGCCTCCGTAATTTGGGACTGTCCCCAGGCCGCCGGTTGCAATTTATTTCTTAGCTCTGGATCCTCAATCACTAGTATTTCATATGGTTGTAATCCGTAGGATGAGGCACTTAAGGAGGTAGCTTCCAATAAATCTTCTAAATCTTTTTTTGACAATTTTTTAGAAGCATCAAATTTTTTGGTGGCATATCGCCAGTTTAAATTTTCAATATATGTATTCATGCTTTGAATTTAATAATTATTTCTATTCGTTATTCATTTTAAAATTTATCCAATAAAACATTTAAGGCGGTTAAATCCTGCACAGTAAAGTTTTTTAATAATTTGTCTTCGGCCTCCTTTAAGGCTAGATCCATTTGGGACAATGCGCTTTCTCCTTGGCGTGTAATATTTATTTCCACTTTCCTGCGATTGCTCGGGCACACCATACGATCCACATATTCTTTTAAAATCAACTTGTCTACAAGTCTAGTGGTGTTGCTCATCTTGGTTACCATTCTTTCGTTCAGCGTGGAAAGATTTGCAGGTTTCCCTTTTTGACCCCTTAAAATTCTTAGCACATTAAATTGCTGCAAGGATACGCCGTGCGGTTTAAGTGCTGAGGTCATAATTTCATTGATCTTACTCTCTACTAAACTTAAATGTATAATAGTCCTACTAGAAACAGGAATTTGTTTGTCCGTTTTAATAATTTTCTCAACATTCATGTCGTTACAATAATTGTATATACAAATGTATGTATTTATTTAATTGCTGCAATGGTGTAGGTGATAAAAATTTGTTAAAAATTAAATGGGTTTAGAAATATAATGACTGGGACGGGGTATTCTTATTATGCGGCTGCTGTTATATTTATACCTCAATTATTGGATGATTTTTTGTAATGCATTATTTTTGAGGACTAAATAAAAAAATTAATGGCAAATTTATCACAAGAGGAGTGGAGTGAACAATTGGAAAGCGATGAGAATGCCTTCTTATTGGATGTTAGGACTCCGGAAGAAGTAGAAGAAGGCTATATCCCGAACGCTACTAATATAGATATATACTTAGGGCAGGATTTTGTAACCGAATTGGAAAAGTTGGACAAAACAAAGAACTATTACGTTTATTGTCGGTCTGGTCAGCGTAGTGGTCAGGCATGTGCCATTATGAACAAATTAGGTTTTGAAAACGCCTTTAACTTAGAAGGTGGTTTTATGAACTGGGAAGGTGAGGTAGTAGAGTAACCTAGTTGCAAGTCCATAATCCTTAAGTCAAGGTTAGCTAGGAATCTTGGTAGTGCATATCTTATTCCGGTTTTAACTTTGTGATGTAGTAGTTTTTTCTTTACATTGGTTTATGCGGGAAGATCTTTTGCATTTTATTTGGAAGTACAAAAAACTTCAGTTGAAGAATTTACTTGGCTCCAAGAACGAGTCCATTCAAATATTGGATGTGGGATCTCACAACCTTTTATCGGGCCCCGATTTTTTTAACGCCAAGATAGAGATAGATCAACAGTTATGGGCGGGTACTGTAGAAATGCATATAAAGTCTTCAGATTGGTATGCCCATAATCACGAAATTGATCCCAATTATCATAACGTAATACTCCATGTGGTTTGGGAGGACGATTGTGATGTTTTTAGGAGTGATAATACGGCAATTACCACCTTAATACTCAAAGATTATATTTCCTCAAATATTTTACTGGAATATCAAAAATTGTTTTATCACAAAGGCAAGGCAGCAATCAATTGTAGTAATGAGATTGGTAATATAGATGATTTCGTTTTACAGAATTGGTTGGAGGTACTCTATTTTGAGCGTTTGGAAAAGAAAACGAACCAGGTTGACGAACTTCTTATTGAATTCAACAACGATTGGGAGCAAGTTTTTTTTATCCTTTTGGCCAAAAATTTTGGTTTAAAAATAAATGGCGAGGTGTTTTTTGAAATTGCTAAACAGTTGCAATTTCCAATAGTACGCAAAATACAGGGCCATCCCTTACAATTGGAAAGTGTACTTTATGGTCTTGCCGGACTTTTGGAAGATGATACTATTAATGATGACTATTTTAAAAGTCTTAAAAGTGAATTTGTTTTTCTGAAAGCAAAGTATACTCTTTTGGATACCCTGTTGCGTAAACCTGAATTTTTTAAATTAAGACCTTCCAATTTTCCCACAATAAGACTGTCGCAATTGGCTAATTTGTATACATTGCAACAGAGCATTTTCAGCAAAGTTATTGGAGCTAAGAGTGCTAAGGAAATTTATTCGGTTTTTAAGGTTACGGCTAGCGAATATTGGGACAACCATTATACGTTTGGAAAAATTTCCAAAAATTATAGCAAGAAGCTTTCAAGAAAGTTCGTGGATCTATTAATTATTAACACCATACTCCCTATAAAATTAAGTTACGCAAAGCATTTGGGAAGGGATGTAAATGAGGAGATAATTAATATTATATCCGATATTGCATCTGAAAGCAATACGGTCATTTCAAAATTTGGGATGCTTAAACTTCAATTTCCTTCGGCCAAAGAGAGTCAGGCTGTTTTGCAGTTGTACAATGAATACTGTACAAAAAATAAATGTTTACAATGTGCTGTGGGTCATCAATTATTAAATAGAAAACCCTAATTTTAACGCATGAACATTTTCTACAAAGTACTTTATTATTTTCAGAAAAGAGGATTTGAGGTTTGTAGGCGAATAGCTGAGCGTTTGGGAATAAGAACCAGAGTGGTCCGTACTACTTTTATATATCTTACTTTCGTTACCTTGGGCTTTGGTTTTGCACTGTATCTTTTTATGGCTTTTTGGCTAAGGATAAAGGACTTGTTATACACTAAAAGAACCTCGGTATTTGATCTTTAAATATGATTAGACTTTTTCGCTCTCGAATGTACTTGGCGATGGCTTTGTTGGTCATGGTTTTGTTGTTCGGAGTATTAGGATACAGATTCTTGTCAGATTATACTTGGATAGACGCCTTTTATATGACTATAATAACGGTAACTACCGTTGGTTTTTCTGAGGTACGTCCTTTGGATGCTGAGGCTAAAATCTTTACAGTAATTTTAATAATCACCAGTGTATTTATATTTGCATTTGCAATTTCAGTAATAACAGAATATGTCCTAAGTCGAAATTCACTTCAACTTTTAAAGAAAAAAAAAGTGAAAAATAAAATAAGCAGTATAAGCAATCACGTCATTATTTGCGGCTTTGGTCGAAACGGTAATCAGGCCGCAGAAAGATTAAAGGCGTATAACAAACCTTTTGTGGTAATTGAAAGGAACAAGGAAGTTATCGAGAAATTTGAAGAGGAGATTCTTTTTATTGAAGGTGATGCCAATGAGGATGAAACCTTGGTCGAAGCTGGGATTGATAGAGCACAATATTTAATTACCGCAATGCCGGATGATGCAGCGAACCTATTTGTAGTGCTCTCTGCTAGACAACTAAATAAGAATCTTTTTATAATAAGTAGGGCATCACAATTAACTTCCCAAAAAAAATTAAGACTTGCGGGCGCGGACAAAGTAATAATGCCGGATAAGATAGGCGGAGATCATATGGCGTCCTTGGTGGTCATGCCAGACCTGATCACTTTTATGGACAAACTTTCTACTGAAGGTGAGCATACTACGAATTTGGAAGAGGTAACTATAGAAACTTTTATGGCAAAGGTGGAGAATCATTCCTTGCGCGATCTGGACTTGAGAAATAAGACTGGCTGTACGATCATTGGTTATATAGAACCAAACGGCAATTATATTATAAATCCTGAGGCCGATTTGAAATTGCAGCCACAGGGTAAAGTAATTGTATTGGGAAGGCCGGAACAGATTAAAAAATTAAATGACATGTTCCATATAGATTAAGTATATTACCAATTATATTTGATTCCACGAATTTTTTTTAAGATATTGCTAAGATATTTTAGGCCAAACCAACAAAAAATAACCCTTTTCAACTACTTATGAAGAAATATATATCTATCTTTTTTTTATTATTTTCATTTACTTTATTTTCTCAAATTCTTGTTGTTAAGGAGTCTATTTATAATCCTTCAAGTAATATCAATGACGGCGTAATAAAATTGGAGGTCGAAGGAGGTACTCCGCCATACCAGTATAAGTGGAGTAACCAAAACACTTCGTTAACTTCCAATCAGGCCACTAATTTGGTGGAAGGTCTAGCTTATACCGTCATTGTCACGGATGCCAAGGCGGAACAGGTCACCAAATCCTTCAAGGTTCCAGCGGAGGCCATTACTGAATTTTTTAATGGAATTATGACACCAGCTGTAAGTGCTTTGGGGTCTGTTCTTTTTTGGGATCCATTTGCTGCAATTGGAATCTATGACCCGGTGATGTACTCAGATGTTAAACGTATTGGGATTCCTGGATGGTCTACAGAGGTAAATGATAAATTTATTTTAAAACAGTGGTTGAAGACTGAAGGGCAAGAAGTTAAAAAGGGAGATGAAATTGCTATTATTTCTAGAAGTAATGGAACCACTGAAACGATTATTTCGCCAGTGAACGGGGAACTAAAACACTTAGCCAAGGAAGGTGGGGTAATCTACAACTCCGAAAACCAAGAACATGTTATAGAACAAGGGGCGCATATTTTGGCCCAGATAAAATATAACGAACCCGTTGTTATTACCCATCCCAATGGGGACCCACAACAAAAGGCAATTCCATTTATAGTAGTTTGGCTGGTAATTGGAGCAGCTTTCTTTACCTTGAGAATGGGCTTTATTAATATAAGGGGCTTCAGGCATTCCCTTGATTTGGCAAGAGGTAAATATGATGACCCCGATGCACCAGGGCAAGTAACACATTTTCAAGCTTTGGCCACAGCGGTGTCTGGTACTGTGGGGCTAGGGAACATTGCCGGTGTAGGAGTAGCGGTTTCTCTTGGTGGTGCGGGCGCAACATTTTGGATGATCGTTTGTGGATTGTTGGGTATGTCCTCCAAATTTGTGGAATGTACTTTGGGCGTTAAATACCGTAATATCCTTCCGGATGGTCGAGTTTTTGGCGGCCCCATGAATTATTTGCGTTACGGCTTGGAGAAAAGAAATTTAAAGGGCTTAGGTAAAGTTCTTGCTGGGCTATTCGCTGTGTTGGCGGTAGGTGCTTCCTTTGGAGGAGGAAATATGTTTCAGGCCAATCAATCTTTTGAACAGCTTTCAGGACAGTTCCCAGCGTTACAGGGCAATGGATTCTGGTTTGGAATTATAACTGCAATTCTAGTTGGTGTGGTAATCATTGGAGGAATAAATAGTATTGCAAAAGTAACCGGTAAAGTGGTTCCCATTATGGCGTCCATTTATATTCTAGCTGCCTTAACGGTAATCATTATTAATATACAGAATGTTGGACCTGCATTTGCAGCCATTGTGGACGGTGCTTTTAGCCCAAGTGCACTTAAGGGAGGTATTGTAGGAGTTTTGATCGTTGGTTTCCAGCGGGCTGCATTCTCTAATGAAGCAGGTGTAGGTTCTGCTGCAATTGCACATAGTACGGCGAAGACAAATCATCCGCCTTCTGAAGGGTTTGTAGCACTTTTGGAGCCCTTTATAGATACTGTGGTGGTTTGTACTTTAACTGCCTTGGTATTAATATTTACTGGAATGCATGAGGTAGAGGGGATGGCAGGCGCTCAATTAACTTCCGATGCTTTTGGAAGTGTTCTTTCATGGTTCCCATATGTTTTGGCCTTGGCGGTTTTCTTGTTTGCATTTTCTACTATGATTTCTTGGTCCTATTATGGGATGCGTGCTTGGACCTATCTTTTTGGGAAGAGTAAAAAAGTGGAATTTATATATAAAATGCTATTCCTTGTTTTTGTGGTCATCGGTGCATCGGTAAGTTTGGGAGCAGTATTGGATTTTTCCGATATGATGATTCTAGCCATGTCCTTTCCTAATATTATTGGACTGTATCTGATGTCTGGTGAGGTAAAAAGAGATCTTGATGAATATTTGATAAAGCTAAAAGCGAATTTGCTTTATAAGAAAAAAGGTGATGCATAAATAAATATTCGCTTCATAATTTTAAATCCCGCTTTGAATTCCAAAAACAGGAATGAGGTGGGATTTTTCTTTTAATACAATTAATTCAATACTGCAGTTGTTTAAGGAATCCTATTCGCTTGAATATTTGGAATGGCGACAGGCTTAAAAGGATCTGATTTATAGATTATTTAGTCTGTTAAATTGTTATTTGGGCATCAGTTGGAAAGGTTTCAGGGTAAGTCTCCCAAGTTTTATATAAAATATGAATAAGGGATAGTGGCAAATTCTTATTGCTATGCTTTTTACATTTATCCCAATTTTAGTATATTTAGATTTCAACAAGCGAAGACGCAAAGAAATGGCAACTTTATGAATTCAGCAGCTATGGTAATAATGCTTTTGGCACAAGGAATTGTAATCTCCTTTGCGGCCTATTTGTTTTATAGAGTTTTGACCACGTCAACTAAACCAGAACCGGACTCCTATTCAGATAACGATGGGTTGATGATTGGGCAAAAAGATTGAGTTGTGAACAGAAATTCATTTAAATCCCACTTTAAGTTCAATAAACAGGAGCGAAGTGGGATTTTCTTTTTACTGCTTTTTATAGTTATTTTTCAAATACTTTATTTTGTTGGCAAGTCCTATCCGATATCCGATAAGGATAATTCTTTTGTGGTGGATGAGGCATACCAAGCCAAATTGGATGAACTTAAAGGTAAAAGCCAAAACAAGGATTCCCTTTTGATATATCCATTTAATCCCAACTTTATATCAGATTATAAGGGCTATACCCTAGGGATGTCTACTGAAGAAATAGATCGTTTGCACGCCTTTAGGGCTAAGGACCAATACGTAAACTCCAGTATGGAATTTCAAAATGTTACCTTGGTTTCAGATTCACTATTGGAAAGTATATCGCCCTATTTTAAGTTTCCGGAATGGACAAATCCTGGTATGGGACAATCTACAGTTGGTGCTAGGTCGGGTCATTCAAATAACGCTGAAATAGGACCGATTCAAGCAACATTGCTTTCTGCCAATAAAGGTCCGATCAAAGATCTTAACAAAGTCAGTGCAGCGGAATTAAGGTCGATTTATGGGGTTGGGGATGTTTTGTCCCATCGCATTGTAAAATTTAGGGATCTATTAGGAGGCTTTGTGGTCGAAAAGCAACTAGATCATGTCTACGGCCTAGAGCCGCAGGTAATTGAAAGAATACTTGGTCGATTTAAAATTTTGGAAAGTCCATCCATATCTAAAATCAATATTAATCAAGCTTCACAATATGATCTTTCAAAATTGGTTTATATTCCATATGATGTAGCTTCCAGGATTGTCGCCTTTAGGGAGATGAACGGAGGTATTAGTTCGTTTGATGAATTAACAAAAATCGAAGATTTTCCCGCAGAAAAAATAGATATAATTGAGTTATATTTGCAATTATAAAAAAAATTGCTAAAAATGGTTATTGATACCCCTTCAACAATGAGTTTTGATTACTCTGAAACTCAACAAATGGTAGCTGCTTCTGCCAAAGAATTTGCTGAACAACATATTAGACCCAATGTAATGGAATGGGATGAGGCACAGACCTTTCCTGTTGAAGTATTCAAGAAGGCAGGGGAAATGGGTTTTATGGGAGTTTTGGTTCCTGTGGAGCTCGGTGGGTCAGGTTTGGGCTATCACGAATATGTAGCTATACTAGAAGAGATATCTAAAGTGGATCCTTCTATTGGTTTATCTGTTGCGGCACATAATTCTTTGTGTACCAATCATATTTTGACTTTTGGTAATGATGGTCAAAAGAAAAAATGGATCCCAAAATTGGCCTCTGCAGAATGGATAGGTGCTTGGGGTCTTACGGAACACAATACAGGTTCCGATGCAGGAGGAATGAGTACCACAGCGGTCAAGGAAGGTGACTCCTGGGTGTTGAATGGAGCAAAGAATTTTATTACCCACGGCAAGAGTGGGGATGTTGCAGTAGTGATTGTAAGGACTGGAGAGAAAGGGGATAGTCATGGTATGACCGCCTTTGTTGTAGAAAAGGGAACTCCTGGGTTTACAAGTGGTAAGAAAGAAAATAAATTGGGAATGAGAGCCAGTGAAACGGCCGAATTGGTCTTTGATAATTGCAAAATTCCAGATGCCAATAGGCTGGGAGGAGTAGGGGAAGGCTTTGTGCAGTCCATGAAAATCTTGGATGGAGGAAGAATATCTATTGGAGCGTTGTCCCTGGGTATTGCTAAAGGGGCTTATGAAGCGGCCTTAAAATATTCTAAGGAAAGAGTTCAGTTTGGAAAGCCTATTAGTCAATTTCAAGGCATTTCCTTTAAGCTAGCTGATATGGCTACTGAAATTGAGGCTTCGGAATTGCTGCTGCACAAGGCTGCTTTTCTTAAAAATGATGGTCGTAATGTGACCAAGATGGGTGCTATGGCTAAAATGTTTGCCTCGGAAGTTTGTGTAAAAGTAGCTAATGAAGCGGTTCAAATTCACGGTGGATATGGCTATACGAAGGATTTTCCGGTGGAAAAATTTTATAGGGATTCCAAGCTTTGTACCATTGGAGAGGGAACTACTGAAATACAGAAAGTGGTCATTGCTAGAAAAATTTTAAAATAATAATTTGTATTTCGGTATTAAGGTTTATATTTGCAGCCTTAATCACAAAAGAGAGGAGGTTATTGCCCATGCTAATAATACCAATAAAAGAAGGAGAAAACATCGATAGAGCTTTAAAGCGTTTCAAGCGAAAGTTCGATAAGACAGGTACAATGCGACAGTTGAGAAAACGTCAACAGTTTACAAAACCATCTGTAGTGAACAGAGCTAAGATTCAGAAAGCTCAATATATTCAAGGTCTAAGGGATAACGAAGAAATCTAATTCCGCTTGAATGCATATCAGTATAAAAAGTCCCACTTAATGTGGGACTTTTTTTTTGTGCCATATCAAAATGGGTATTATCTTTTGTAACTTTGATTTATGGCCATCAAATCCTTTATTTCCTATTTGTCATTGGAGAAAAACTATTCTCCGCATACTACCAAAGCCTACCACAACGATTTAATGGCGTTTCAAAGCTTCTGTGAGGAACGGTTTAATGTCGATGACATTGATCAAGTGTCCTATAGCTTAATTAGGAGTTGGGTTGTGTATTTGGTGGAATCCGGTGTATCCCATAGGTCGGTAAATCGGAAAATAGCCTCCTTAAAAGCATATTACAAGTTTTTGTTAGGTCTTGGAATTTTAGCTATCAACCCCTTGGCTAAGCATAAAGCTCTAAAAACTGCAAAAAAAATTGAGATTCCTTTTTCAGAAGTAGAAATGGAAGGGGTACATTCCCAAATGCCATTCGAGGATAATTTTGAAGGCAGGCGCGATAAATTGATTATCGAATTGCTATACACTACAGGGATAAGACGGGCTGAACTGATTGGGCTTAAAGTGAAAGATGTTGATTATCAGACCATGACAATAAAGGTTTTGGGGAAGCGCAATAAAGAAAGGATAATCCCCCTTTTGGAAGCGACCAAAGAATTGTTTTTGAGTTATATTCTACTGCGCAATAAATTGGGAACAATCGAGGATGAGGGGTATATTTTTCTTACGGAAAAAGGCAATAAAATGTATGAAACGCTTGTTTATAGAATAATAAATAAGTATTTTATTTTAGTGTCGGCCAAGGTAAAAAAAAGTCCGCATATTTTAAGACATACCTTTGCTACACATATGCTAAATAAGGGTGCGGATTTAAATTCCGTGAAGGAATTGTTGGGGCACTCCAGTTTGGCGTCAACACAGGTGTATACCCATAACAGTATTGCGGAATTAAAAAAGGTACATTTCTTGGCCCATCCTAGAAACAAGAAATAGTGCTCCAGTTGTATTAGATTGTTTAACTCTATTAAAACTTCATTCTATGAAAGTAAATGCACAATCGGTGAATTTCACTGCAGACGGAAAGCTTATTGATTTTATTCAGACAAGGTTGAATAAAATGGAACTGTTTTATGATAAAGTAATTAGCTCTGATGTATATCTCAAGGTGGAAAATACAAGTGCTAAGGAGAATAAAATTGTGGAAATCAAGGTGCTAGTGCCAAAAGATAAGTTTGTAGTTAAAAAACAATGTAAGTCTTTTGAAGAGGCTATCGACACTGCTTGTAGTTCGCTAGAAAGAAAGCTGGTTAAGCGAAAAGAAAAAATAAGATTAAATGCGTAAAAAATTTATCAAAAAAAGTTTTGATTAAATAAATAAATATCTACATTTGCAGTCCGTTAGAAATAGCGGACTTTTTTTTAACTAAAAAAGGAATAAAAGCCGATGTAGCTCAGCTGGCTAGAGCAGCTGATTTGTAATCAGCAGGTCGTGGGTTCGAGTCCCTCTATCGGCTCAAAAAAAAAGTAAGAAAATTTAATTTTCTTAAGTTCTTTAAAATATGGTTTGGGGAGATACTCAAGCGGCCAACGAGGGCAGACTGTAAATCTGCTGACTACGTCTTCGCAGGTTCGAATCCTGCTCTCCCCACAAAAAGGCTTTTATTAGTCTTTGTATGAAAATACAGAAAGTTTTTTTTGAAATAATGAAATTAATTTTTAGGTTTGCCTAAAAATTACAATGCGGGAGTAGCTCAGTTGGTAGAGCGTCAGCCTTCCAAGCTGAATGTCGCCGGTTCGAACCCGGTCTCCCGCTCAAGATTTTAAAAGCAAAAGCTCCTTTGATGGGGCTTTGCGCAATTAAAATTAATTGGACATGATTGTAGTATCCTGTCCAGAGCGACGCCGAGGGTAAACTTCGTCAACGCTCTTAAACTTTGGGTATAGGGTATAGTTTTAGATTGGGCCTGGCTCAATAGTTAAAATTAAAGATGCCGGTGTAGCTCAGGGGTAGAGCGTTTCCTTGGTAAGGAAGAGGTCATGAGTTCAAATCTCATCATTGGCTCAATTAAGGCATTATTTGTACACTAATATAAACTAAGAATTAAAATTAACAAACATGGCAAAGGCAACATTTGATCGTTCCAAACCGCATCTAAATATAGGTACTATTGGACACGTGGATCACGGTAAAACTACATTGACTGCTGCGATTACTACGGTATTGGCAAACGCAGGACTTTCTGAAATGAGAAGTTTCGATTCTATCGACAACGCTCCAGAAGAAAAGGAAAGAGGTATTACTATTAATACTTCTCACGTAGAATATTCTACCGCGAACCGTCACTATGCTCACGTGGATTGTCCAGGTCACGCGGATTACGTAAAGAACATGGTTACTGGTGCTGCTCAAATGGACGGTGCTATATTGGTTGTTGCTGCTACTGATGGTCCTATGCCTCAGACTCGTGAGCACATCCTTTTAGGACGTCAGGTTGGTATTCCAAGAATCGTTGTTTTCTTGAATAAGGTTGATATGGTTGATGATGAGGAGCTTTTGGAATTAGTTGAAATGGAAGTAAGGGAATTGCTTTCTTTCTATGAGTATGATGGTGACAATGGTCCTGTTATCTCTGGTTCTGCTTTGGGAGCTCTTAATGGTGAACAAAAATGGGTTGATACAGTTATGTCTTTGATGGAAGCTGTTGATAGCTGGATCGAATTGCCTAAGAGAGATGTTGATAAGGATTTCTTAATGCCAGTTGAAGATGTGTTTACTATTACAGGTCGTGGTACTGTTGCTACTGGTCGTATTGAGACTGGAGTTGCAAATACTGGAGATCCTGTTGAGATCATTGGTATGGGAGCTGAGAAATTGAACTCTACAATTACTGGGGTTGAAATGTTCCGTAAAATATTGGATAGAGGTGAAGCTGGTGATAACGTTGGTATCCTTTTGAGAGGTATTGAAAAATCTCAAATCAAAAGAGGGATGGTAATCTGTAAGCCAGGTTCTGTTAAGCCACACGCTAAATTTGAAGCTGAGGTGTATATCCTTAAAAAAGAAGAAGGTGGACGTCACACTCCATTCCATAATAACTATCGTCCTCAGTTCTATGTAAGAACTACCGATGTTACTGGTACTATTAATCTTCCAAGTGGAGTTGAAATGGTTATGCCTGGTGATAACCTTACCATTATTGTTGATCTGTTGTCTCCAATTGCTCTTAGCGATGGTCTGCGTTTTGCGATCCGTGAAGGTGGTAGAACAGTTGGTGCTGGTCAGGTTACCAAGATTTTGGATTAATATTTAAGTACAGTATTTTTTACATTGAGGGTGTCTTGCTAAAGCGGGATACCTTTCAATGTAAATATAAACGGGTGTAGCTCAGTTGGTAGAGCACTGGTCTCCAAAACCAGGTGTCGGGAGTTCGAGCCTCTCCGCCCGTGCAAAATATAATGAGTTCTTTTCTGATTGTGATAAGGGTGGTCAGTATGTCTTTAAGGCCTTGTTTTAAAGTTAAGAAAATAAATATTTCGCAGCATGTTTACATATATAAAAGAATCTATAGACGAACTTAGGAATAATGTTACTTTACCTACAAGGGCGGAATCTTCCAACTTAATGGTAATTGTTGCGGTATTTTCTATAATTTTTGCGCTAATGACTTGGGGTGTTGATAGTTTGTTTGGCAAGTTGATAAAACTTTATTTCAATAACATAATCAATTAAGAAGCACTGTATGTCAGAGGTATTGGATAAGAAATGGTATGTTGTAAGAGCTGTAAGTGGTCAGGAAAACAAAATTAAAGGCTATATAGAGGCGGAAGTCGCTAGACTTGGTTTTGAAGATTATTTGGAAGAGGTTCTTGTTCCTACTGAAAAAGTGATTCAAATAAGAAATGGAAAGAAGATAAATAAGGAACGTGTTTATTTTCCTGGTTATATTATGGTCAAAGCTAACCTTGGAGGGGAGATGATTCATATTATCCGTTCGATTACCAATGTTATTGGATTTTTGGGCGAGACCAAAGGCGGGGATCCTGTTCCTTTGAGAAAGTCGGAAGTGAATAGAATGCTGGGGAAAGTAGATGAATTGGCTATAACGACCGATAGTGTTGCTATACCATTTGTATTTGGTGAAACTGTAAAGGTTATTGATGGTCCATTTAATGGTTTTAACGGAACTGTAGAAAAAATTAACGAAGAAAAACGCAAACTGGAAGTGATGGTGAAAATTTTTGGAAGAAAAACACCATTGGAACTCAGTTATATGCAAGTAGAAAAAGTTTAATAAGAACTGTTACATAGTTAAAAGAAGTGTTGCTTCCAAATTAACACTTTTTAAATTTAATTTAAAACAATGGCAAAAGAAGTAAGTAAAGTAGTTAAACTACAAGTTAGGGGAGGTGCAGCGAATCCGTCGCCACCGGTTGGACCCGCTTTAGGTGCTGCCGGGGTCAACATTATGGAATTCTGTAAGCAATTCAATGCGCGTACACAGGATAAGCCAGGCAAAGTATTGCCAGTTGCGATCACGGTTTATAAAGACAAGTCGTTCGACTTCGTTGTAAAGACACCGCCGGCGGCAGTTCAATTAATGGAAGCGGCTAAGATTAAAAAAGGATCTGGCGAGCCTAACAGAAACAAGGTTGCAAGTGTATCTTGGGATCAGATCAAGTTGATCGCTGAAGACAAAATGGTAGATCTAAATGCCTTTACGGTAGATTCCGCAATGAGTATGATTGCAGGTACAGCTAGATCTATGGGTTTAAAAGTTTCAGGTAATAGACCTTTTTAAAATCTTAAAAGCAATTTAGAATGGCAAAATTAACAAAGAAGCAAAAAGAAGCCCACAGCAAAATAGATAAGAATAAACTTTATTCTGTTGAAGAGGCATCTGCTTTAGTAAAAGAAATAACCAATACAAAATTCGATTCATCTATAGAGTTGGCAGTACGTTTGGGCGTTGATCCAAGAAAGGCCAACCAAATGGTTCGTGGAGTAGTTACACTTCCCCATGGTACCGGTAAAGATGTGAAAGTTTTGGCTTTGGTAACACCGGACAAGGAAGCAGAAGCTAAAGAAGCTGGCGCTGATTACGTTGGGTTGGATGAATATTTGGAGAAAATTAAAAACGGTTGGACCGATGTTGATGTTATCATCACTATGCCAAGTGTTATGGGTAAGTTAGGTCCTTTAGGTAGGGTCTTAGGGCCAAGAGGTCTTATGCCGAACCCAAAAACTGGTACGGTTACTATGGATGTTGCCAAAGCGGTTTCAGAAGTAAAGGCTGGTAAAATCGATTTTAAAGTTGATAAAACGGGAATTGTGCATGCTGCAATAGGGAAAGTTTCTTTCTCAGCTGATAAAATTGCAGATAATGCCAACGAACTGTTGGATACCTTGATGAAATTGAAACCATCAGCTTCTAAAGGAATTTATGTAAAAACTATTTACATGTCCAGTACAATGAGTCCAAGTGTTGCATTAGATCCAAAAGTAGTTTAACTGGTAGTTAAAAGTTTTTATTATGACAAGAGAAGAGAAATTAAATGTTATACAAGATTTAACTGCACAGTTAGGGGATAGCTCCACTATATATTTAGCTGACATTTCTGGATTAAATGCTGAAACAACTTCAGCTTTAAGAAGGGCTTGCTACAAAGCTGATATAAAACTTGCTGTAGTTAAAAATACCTTGCTTGCAAAAGCAATGGAAGCTTCGGATAAAGATTTCGGTGAACTTCCTACTGTATTGAAGGGGAATACCTCTTTAATGTTTTCGGAAACCGGAAATGCGCCTGCAAAACTAATTAAGACTTTTAGAAAAAAGTCTAATAAGCCTTTGTTGAAAGGAGCATATATTGCCGAGGCGATTTATGTTGGTGATGATCAATTGGATGCTTTAGAAAGCATTAAGTCTAAAGAAGAAATGGTTGGAGAAATTATTGGATTGTTACAATCCCCAGCCAAGAATGTTATTTCTGGACTTAAATCTGGTGGTGGTAAACTTGCCGGAATCCTTAAGACATTATCAGAAAGATAATTTGTACGCACTAAAAACAATTATATTTTAAAATTTTATTAAACGATAGAAAAATGGCAGATTTAAAAGATTTCGCAGAACAATTGGTTAACCTTACAGTAAAGGAAGTAAATGAGTTGGCTAATATATTAAAAGATGAATACGGTATAGAGCCTGCAGCTGCTGCAGTTGCTGTTGCTGCTGGTGGCGGTGCTGCTGATGGTGGTGAGGCTGCTGAAGAGCAAACAGAGTTTGATGTTATATTGAAAGCAGCTGGAGCTTCTAAATTGGCTGTAGTTAAATTGGTTAAGGAATTAACTGGTTTGGGATTGAAAGATGCTAAAGATATCGTTGATAGCGCACCGAAAGCCGTTAAGGAAGGTGTTTCTAAAGACGAAGCTGAAGGAATTAAAAAATCTTTGGAAGAAGCAGGAGCGGAAGTTGAGCTTAAATAATAGTAACAACAACCATTATTATTTTGGTTTAGGTCTTTCCGCTTTTTGTGGCTAGACCTAAGCCTTTTTATACATATCGTGTATAATATAGTACACTACCCAATTAAAATATTCACGTTCAAAATTTTGTCCATAGATGTTCACAAATCAGACTGAAAGAATAAGTTTCGCATCCGCTAAGAACACTCCGAACTATCCGGATTTCTTGGACATTCAGATTAAATCATTTCAAGATTTTTTTCAGCTTGAAACTAAATCTGACGAAAGGGGCAATGAAGGGTTGTACAACACCTTCATGGAAAACTTTCCCATTACAGACACGAGGAACCAGTTCGTATTAGAATTTTTAGATTACTTCATAGACCCACCTAGATATTCCATTCAAGAATGTATTGAGCGTGGACTTACTTATAGTGTTCCATTAAAAGCAAGATTAAAATTATATTGTACGGATCCTGAGCATGAGGATTTCGAAACAATTGTACAAGATGTGTACTTAGGTACTATTCCTTATATGACTCCTAGTGGTACCTTTGTTATCAATGGAGCAGAACGTGTTGTTGTTTCTCAGTTGCACCGTTCTCCAGGGGTATTCTTTGGTCAATCTTTCCATGCAAACGGAACTAAATTGTATTCTGCTAGGGTTATTCCTTTTAAAGGTTCCTGGATAGAATTTGCAACAGATATCAATGGTGTTATGTACGCCTATATTGATAGAAAGAAAAAATTACCGGTTACCACCTTGTTCAGAGCTATAGGCTTTGAAAGGGATAAAGATATTTTGGAGATATTTGACCTTTCTGAAGAGGTTAAGGTTTCCAATGCCGGCTTGAAAAAAGTATTGGGTCGTAAATTGGCGGCTAGAGTATTGAATACATGGCACGAGGATTTTGTGGATGAGGATACCGGTGAAGTAGTATCTATTGAGAGAAATGAGATTATCCTTGACCGTGATACCATTTTAGAAAAGGATCATATAAATGAGATAATCGAGGCTGATGTGAAAACTATTCTTTTGCACAAAGAGAATAATGCACAAAGCGATTATGCCATTATCCATAACACCCTTCAAAAGGATCCAACAAACTCTGAAAAAGAGGCTGTTGAACATATTTATCGTCAATTGCGTAATGCTGAACCGCCAGATGAAGAGACAGCTCGTGGTATTATAGATAAATTGTTCTTCTCTGATCAGCGTTATAATCTTGGTGAGGTTGGACGTTATAGAATGAACAAAAAATTGGGATTGGATATTGGAATGGACAAGCAGGTCTTGACCAAAGAAGATATCATTACCATTATAAAATATTTGATCGAGTTGATCAACTCAAAAGCTGAGATCGATGATATTGATCACCTTTCCAACCGTAGGGTAAGGACTGTTGGTGAGCAATTATCCCAGCAATTTGGTGTTGGTTTGGCACGTATGGCCAGAACAATTCGTGAGCGTATGAACGTACGTGATAATGAGGTGTTTACCCCGATAGATTTGATCAATGCCAAGACCTTGTCTTCGGTAATCAATTCTTTCTTTGGTACCAACCAGTTATCACAGTTTATGGATCAAACAAATCCATTGGCAGAGATTACGCACAAAAGAAGATTATCGGCATTGGGACCAGGTGGTCTCTCTAGGGAAAGAGCAGGGTTTGAGGTACGTGATGTTCACTATACTCACTACGGAAGACTTTGTCCTATAGAAACTCCTGAAGGACCTAATATTGGATTAATATCCTCATTATCGGTATTTGCCAAGGTAAACCCTATGGGCTTCCTGGAAACACCATACCGTAAGGTAGATAATGGTACCGTAAATATTAATGACTTCACTTACCTAAGTGCAGAGGAAGAAGAAGGAATGAAAATTGCTCAGGCAAACATTCCTATGGATGAAAATGGTAAAATTACATCCGAAAAGGTAATTGCAAGGGAAGAAGGAGATTTCCCGGTAGTAGATCCAGGAGAAATTCAGTATACCGATGTTGCGCCTAACCAAATTGCATCTATTTCAGCCTCCTTAATTCCGTTCTTGGAGCATGATGATGCTAACAGGGCATTGATGGGGTCTAACATGATGCGCCAGGCGGTTCCTTTGTTAAAACCAGAATCTCCAATTGTGGGTACAGGTTTGGAGCGTCAGGTAGCTTCTGATTCAAGGGTATTGATCAATGCAGAAGGAGATGGAGTTATAGAGTATGTTGATTCACAAAAAATCACCATAAAATACGACCGTACCGAAGAACAAAGATTGGTTAGCTTCGAAGAAGATTCCAAGACTTATGAATTGGTCAAGTTTAGAAAAACAAACCAGGGTACCAGTATTAACCTAAAGCCAATTGTTAAAAAGGGCTACAAAGTTAAAAAAGGACAGGTTCTTTGTGAGGGATATGCAACGGAAAGTGGCGAATTGGCACTTGGAAGAAACTTGGTAGTGGCATTTATGCCATGGAAAGGTTATAACTTCGAGGATGCGATCGTAATTTCAGAAAAAGTGGTTCGTGAGGACATCTTTACTTCGATTCATGTTGATGAGTATGCTTTAGAGGTTAGGGATACCAAATTAGGTGCTGAGGAATTGACCAACGATATTCCCAACGTTTCTGAAGAAGCTACTAAAGATTTGGATGAAAACGGAATGATTCGTATTGGTGCAGAAGTTAAGCCTGGAGACATCTTAATTGGTAAGATTACTCCAAAAGGTGAATCTGACCCTACTCCTGAAGAAAAATTATTAAGGGCTATTTTTGGTGACAAAGCCGGTGATGTAAAAGATGCTTCTTTAAAGGCTTCTCCATCATTAAGAGGAGTAGTTATTGAAAAGAAATTATTTTCTAGATCAGTTAAAGATAAGCGTAAGCGTTCTGAAGATAAGGAAGACCTTGCTAAATTAGAATTGGAATATGAGGTAAAATTCCAACAACTTCAAGATGTTCTAGTTGAAAAGCTATTTACATTGGTGAATGGTAAAACTTCACAAGGGGTATTAAATGACCTTGGGGAAGAAGTGCTTCCTAAAGGGAAGAAGTATACCATGAAAATGTTGAATGCTGTTGATGATTTCGCTCACTTGGTTGGTGGAACTTGGACTACGGATAAGGAAAGCAATACATTGGTGACAGATCTTTTACATAACTATAAGATAAAGTTAAACGATCTTCAAGGTAACCTCAGAAGAGATAAGTTTACGATTTCTGTAGGAGATGAATTGCCAGCTGGAATTATGAAATTGGCCAAAGTTTATATCGCCAAAAAACGTAAGCTTAAGGTTGGTGATAAAATGGCGGGTCGTCACGGAAACAAGGGTATTGTTTCCCGAATTGTACGTCATGAAGACATGCCATTTTTGGAGGATGGAACACCTGTGGATATCGTATTGAATCCACTTGGGGTACCTTCCCGTATGAACATTGGGCAGATATATGAAACTGTATTGGGATGGGCAGGTCTAAAATTAGGGAAGAAATATGCGACCCCAATTTTTGACGGTGCTACCTTAGATCAAATTAACGCCTATACTGATGAGGCTGGAATTCCAAGATTTGGACATACCTACCTTTATGATGGTGGAACAGGTCAGCGTTTTGATCAACCTGCAACGGTTGGGGTTATCTATATGTTGAAATTAGGACATATGGTAGATGATAAGATGCATGCTCGTTCTATTGGACCATACTCACTTATTACGCAACAACCATTGGGTGGTAAAGCACAATTTGGTGGACAGCGTTTTGGGGAGATGGAAGTTTGGGCCCTTGAAGCATATGGTGCCTCAGCTACACTACGTGAAATATTGACCGTTAAGTCGGATGATGTTATTGGTAGGGCCAAGACTTATGAGGCGATCGTAAAAGGAGAGACCATGCCAGAACCTGGCTTGCCAGAATCTTTCAACGTACTAATGCACGAACTTAAGGGATTAGGTTTGGATATTAGATTGGAAGAATAACAAGGATAGGTTTTGAACACTATTCCTAATAACAAGAATTAAATTAGTATCAGAATATAGTTATGGCTAGACTAAAAGATAATAATACCATTAAAAGGTTCGATAAAATTTCAATCGGTTTGGCATCTCCAGAAGCTATTTTGGCAGAGTCAAGAGGTGAGGTTTTAAAACCTGAAACTATTAACTATAGAACGCACAAGCCTGAGCGGGACGGTCTATTCTGTGAGCGTATTTTTGGTCCTGTAAAGGATTATGAATGTGCCTGTGGAAAATACAAAAGAATCCGTTATCGTGGTATTGTTTGTGATCGTTGTGGGGTAGAAGTAACAGAGAAAAAAGTACGTAGAGATAGGGTAGGACACATTAATTTGGTAGTTCCTGTTGCCCATATCTGGTATTTCCGTTCCCTGCCAAATAAAATTGGTTACCTTTTAGGTTTACCTTCCAAGAAATTGGATATGATCATTTACTACGAACGTTATGTAGTAATTCAACCAGGTATTGCCAAAGGACCAGACGGCGAGGAAATTCAAAAAATGGATTTCTTGAGCGAAGAGGAATATTTAAATATATTAGAGTCCATTCCACAAGAGAATCAGTACTTGGAAGATTCTGACCCCAACAAGTTTATTGCTAAAATGGGTGCGGAATGTCTTATTGATCTTTTGGCCAGAATAGACTTGAGCCAATTGTCTTACGATTTAAGACATAAAGCCAATACTGAAACTTCCAAACAACGTAAAACCGAAGCCTTGAAAAGACTTCAGGTTGTGGAAGCATTAAGGGAATCTCAGGAAAATAGGGAAAACAGACCAGATTGGATGATCATGAAGGTTATTCCTGTAATTCCACCTGAATTACGTCCGTTAGTGCCATTGGATGGAGGTCGTTTTGCAACTTCGGATTTGAATGATCTTTATAGAAGGGTAATTATAAGAAATAACCGTCTAAAAAGATTGGTGGAGATTAAGGCACCAGAGGTGATTCTTAGAAATGAGAAACGTATGCTTCAGGAAGCAGTAGATTCTTTATTCGATAACACTCGTAAGGCATCTGCAGTAAAAACTGAATCCAACAGACCATTAAAGTCCCTTTCAGATTCATTAAAAGGAAAGCAAGGTCGTTTCCGTCAAAACCTTTTAGGTAAACGTGTGGATTATTCCGCCCGTTCGGTAATCGTTGTTGGACCTGAAATGAAATTGTTCGAATGTGGTTTGCCAAAAGATATGGCAGCTGAGCTTTACAAACCTTTTGTTATCCGTAAGTTGATAGAAAGGGGTATTGTGAAAACCGTAAAATCGGCTAAAAAGATAATAGACAAGAAGGAACCAGTAGTCTGGGATATCCTGGAAAATGTATTAAAAGGACACCCTGTAATGTTGAACAGGGCCCCTACATTGCACAGATTGGGTATCCAAGCTTTCCAGCCAAAACTTATTGAAGGAAAAGCCATTCGCTTACATCCATTGGTATGTACTGCATTTAATGCGGATTTTGATGGAGATCAAATGGCAGTTCATTTACCATTAGGTCCAGAGGCTATTCTTGAATGCCAATTATTAATGTTGGCTTCACATAATATTTTGAATCCTGCAAACGGTTCACCTATTACCGTACCATCACAGGATATGGTCTTGGGTCTATATTATATGACTAAAGAAAGGAAGACTACACCTGAGGTAACTGTAAAAGGTGAAGGATTAACCTTTTACTCTTATGAAGAGGTGGTAATCGCCTTTAATGAAGGAAGATTGGATCTTAACGCCGGTATAAAAGTTCGTGCCAAAGATTTTAATGAAGCAGGGGAATTGGTTAATCAAATTATACCAACTACAGTTGGTAGAGTATTGTTTAACATGGTAGTTCCAGAGGAAGCGGGATATATCAATGAGGTATTGAACAAGAAATCGCTTAGGGATATTATTGGTAATATTTTAAGAGTTACCGATGTACCAACAACTGCTGATTTCTTGGATAAGATTAAAACGATGGGGTATGAATTCGCCTTCAAGGGTGGTTTGTCCTTTAGTTTGGGGGATATTATTATTCCACCTGAAAAACAATCCATGATTGATGAAGCCAATGTTCAGGTAGATGGTATTATGGCCAACTATAACATGGGACTTATCACCAACAACGAACGTTACAATCAGGTAATTGACGTATGGACTTCCACAAATGCTATGTTGACCGAATTGGCAATGAAGCGTATTCGTGAAGATCAACAAGGATTTAACTCTGTGTATATGATGTTGGATTCTGGTGCAAGGGGTTCTAAGGAGCAGATTCGCCAGTTGACCGGTATGCGTGGATTAATGGCGAAACCTAAGAAATCTACAGCTGGAGGTGGGGAAATCATTGAGAACCCTATTTTATCCAACTTTAAAGAGGGTCTATCCATTTTGGAATACTTTATTTCTACTCACGGTGCACGTAAAGGTCTTGCGGATACGGCCTTGAAAACGGCGGATGCAGGTTACTTGACACGTCGTCTAGTGGATGTTTCACAAGATGTAATCATCAATATTGAAGATTGTGAAACGCTAAGAGGTGTACAGGTAGAGGCTCTAAAGAAAAACGAAGAGATTGTGGAGACTTTAGGGGAGCGAATCCTAGGTAGGGTTTCTTTACACGATGTTTATGATCCTATTTCTGAAGAATTGCTTTTAAAGGCAGGTCAAGAAATTATGGAGTCTGATGTTAAGAATATTGAGGCATCTCCTGTTGAAAAAGTGGAGGTTCGTTCAGCCCTAACCTGTGAAGCTCAGAAAGGTATCTGTGGTAAGTGTTACGGAAGAAACTTGTCTACCAATAAAATGGTACAACGAGGGGAAGCTGTTGGTGTTGTTGCTGCTCAGTCGATCGGAGAACCAGGAACACAGTTAACTTTGCGTACATTCCACGTTGGGGGTATTGCAGGTAACATTTCTGAAGAAAATAAATTGGAAGCCAAGTTTGGCGGAATTGCAGAAATAGAAGATTTAAGAACGGTTACTAGTCAAGATAGTGAAGGTAAAAAATCTGAAATTGTAATTTCTAGGACTTCTGAGATAAAGGTTGTAGACGCTAAGTCTGGCATAACCTTAAGTACTAATAATATTCCTTACGGTTCTCAATTGTTCATTAAGAACGGTGAAAAAATCCAAAAGAGTCAGGTTATTTGTTCTTGGGATCCATATAACGGGGTTATTGTTTCAGAATTCCCTGGAAAGATCGCATATGAGAATATTGACCAAGGTATTACCTACCAGGTGGAGATCGATGAGCAAACCGGATTCCAAGAGAAAGTAATTTCGGAATCTAGGAATAAGAAATTAATACCAACCCTTTTGATCAAGAACAATAAGGATGAAGTATTGCGTTCTTATAACCTTCCGGTTGGATCGCATATCATGGTAGACGATGGAGACAAAATCAACGAAGGTAAGATTTTGGTTAAGATACCACGGAAATCAGCTAAGTCTGGAGATATTACCGGTGGTCTTCCAAGAGTTACCGAATTATTTGAAGCACGTAACCCATCCAACCCGGCGGTTGTTTCCGAAATTGATGGTGTTGTTTCCTTTGGTAAAATTAAAAGAGGTAATCGTGAGATAATCATCGAATCCAAATTGGGTGAGGTTAAGAAATACTTGGTTAAATTGTCCAATCAAATTCTTGTTCAAGAAAATGATTATGTACGTGCCGGTATGCCATTATCCGATGGATCTATTACTCCTGAGGATATTTTGTCTATCAAAGGACCTTCAGCTGTACAACAATACTTGGTGAACGAAGTTCAGGAAGTATATCGTTTACAGGGAGTGAAGATCAATGACAAGCATTTTGAGGTAGTAGTTCGTCAAATGATGCGTAAAGTGCGAATAGTTGATCCAGGAGATACTATTTTCTTAGAGAATCAATTGGTCCATAAGGATGACTTCATCAAAGAGAACGATGAGATTTATGGACAGAAAGTGGTTGAGGATGCCGGGGATTCAGAAAACTTAAAACCGGGTCAGATTATTAGTGCCCGTGATTTAAGGGATGAAAACTCAATCCTTAAGCGTAATGACAAGAATTTGGTTTCTGCTAGAGATGCTGTTGCAGCAACGGCGACACCTATTCTTCAAGGAATTACACGTGCATCTTTACAGACTAAATCATTCATTTCTGCTGCTTCTTTCCAAGAAACGACCAAAGTACTTAACGAAGCTGCGGTAAGTGGTAAGATAGATACGTTGGAAGGATTGAAGGAAAACGTAATTGTTGGTCACAAAATACCTGCAGGTACGGGAATGAGGGATTATGAGAATATCATTGTAGGTTCAAAAGAAGAATACGATGAAATCATGGCTCGAAAAGAAGAATTGAAATTCTAAATAATTAGAACCTCGGTGTTATTCACCGAGGTTTTTTTTTGGACATTCGGACAGGAAATAGTTCAATGTAGTGTAACAAACAAGTAATAGTTAATCATTTTATAAAATGAGTGATAAAGATCAAAAACAAAAACAGATCAATATAGAATTGGATGAAAAGACAGCTGAGGGAATTTATTCCAATTTAGCTATAATTAATCATTCTGTTTCCGAGTTTGTAGTGGACTTTATTAGTATGATGCCAGGGGCTCCCAAGGCCAAGGTTAAGAGTAGAATTGTACTGACCCCGCAACATGCCAAGAAATTTTTAAAGGCACTGGCAGAGAATGTGAGTCGCTTTGAAAAGGCCCATGGTACAATAAAGGATTATGAACAGCCCCCGATACCATTAAATTTTGGTCCTACAGGCGAGGCTTAAAAAGCAAAAACCTTCTGTGCGAACAGAAGGTTTTTTTGTTTCATTGTATTTTTTAATTGAATTCCGAAGTAAAATGAAGCTTTACATTTGGATATTTTTGCTGGGTCATTTGCAATGAAAATTGGGAATCGGCAAGAAAAACAAGTTGCTTCCGCTTATCCTTCGCCAAAAACTTCTGTTTAACACGTTTAAATTCTTTATATTCTTCACTGTTCTTATCTTTTGGGTCTACCCAGCACGCCTTGTAAACCGGAAAATTTTCATAGGTACATTTGGCGCCATATTCGTGTTCCAGACGGTATTGGATTACCTCAAACTGTAAAGCACCAACAGTTCCAATCACCTTTCTATTATTCATTTCCAAGGTGAATAATTGTGCTACCCCTTCATCCATCAATTGGTCAATACCCTTGTTTAGCTGTTTGGCTTTCATAGGGTCGGCATTATTGATATATCTAAAATGCTCTGGAGAAAAACTTGGGATACCCTTGTAATGTAATATTTCACCTTCGGTCAAGGTATCTCCAATTTTGAAGTTTCCGGTATCGTGCAATCCAACAATATCCCCAGGATAGGAAATATCTACTATTTCTTTTTTCTCAGCAAAAAAAGCATTGGGACTGGAGAATTTCAAGTTTTTGTTTTGGCGGACATGAAGATAAGGTTTGTTCCTTTCGAAGGTACCTGAAACTATTTTTATGAATGCTAAGCGGTCTCTATGCTTAGGATCCATATTGGCGTGTATTTTAAATACAAAACCGGTTAATTCTTTTTCATTGGCTTCAACTAATCGCTCTTCGGCCATTTTTGGGCGCGGTGAAGGGGCTATGTCTATAAAACAATCCAATAGTTCGCGTACTCCAAAATTATTAAGTGCCGAGCCAAAGAATACGGGCTGTTGGGTTCCTTTTAGGTAACTTTCTTTATCAAAGGGAGGGTATACACCTGTTGCCAATTCTAAATTCTCTCTTAGTTCTGTAGCTGCTTTCGTGCCAATAATCTTTTCAAGTTGAGGATTGTTTATGTCATCAAATGCAATTGTGTCCTCAATATGTTTCTTGCTATCCCCACTAAACAGATTAATGTTTTTTTCGTATATATTATATATTCCTTTAAAATCATATCCCATTCCAATGGGAAAACTTAATGGAGTTACGGAAAGTCCAAGTTTCTGTTCTACCTCGTCCAATAAATCGAAGGCATCCTTTCCTTCCCGGTCTAATTTGTTAATGAAAACAATCATGGGAATGTTTCGCATCCTACAGACTTCGACCAATTTTTCAGTTTGCTCTTCTACACCTTTTGCAACATCAACAACCACAATAACGCTGTCTACGGCCGTAAGGGTCCTGAAGGTATCTTCTGCGAAATCCTTATGGCCTGGTGTATCCAGGATATTTATTTTTTTGTCTTTGTATAGAAAGGCAAGAACAGAGGTGGCAACGGAGATACCCCTTTGTTTTTCAATTTCCATAAAGTCGCTCGTCGCAGTTTTCTTTATTTTATTGTTCTTTACCGCTCCTGCTTCCTGAATGGCTCCGCCAAAAAGCAGTAGTTTTTCTGTGAGTGTTGTTTTTCCCGCATCTGGATGCGATATTATTCCGAAAGTCCTCCTTCTTTCAATTTGTTCCTTAAAACTCATCAATCATTTGATTTCGGCAAAAATAAGTCAAATTAATTTTTTCTACTGGCAAATCCTGCTAAATACAACAAAGAATTTCTAATTGTAAGATATTCGGGTTTAGTAGGTCGGACAAAAGATGGGTTACGGCTTATGCATTTCGAATATACTGGTGGAAAGTAGGGTAACGATACACAAATCTGTAGACTTTTTATTCGTTTTTTTAAGTTGGCTTATCTTTTTTGGTTTAAGATATTAGTACCTACTAAAATTATAGAAACTTATGTTTATGGTTTTTAGCTTAAGAAGCCGTATTGGTTATTAGATTAATTATATGTTTATAGTTATGTAGTAGAATACTTTTCTTACTTTATTTGTAAGTAAAAATGTAGATGTGCTTACTGCGGTGTGATGGTTTTTTATTAGATAAACAGTACTTAATTATAGATGTTCATAATGAAAATTAACACTTTGTCGAGTAATACGGTTATTGGAAGATTTTCTTTAATTTATGGTTTGAAAACCTTATGAGTATTGATTTTTTAGATATATCTTGCATATAACTTTGGAGTTGGCCCCAACTTCTTACATCTATTGTTACCTATTATGCCATGGTGATTAGTTGAAACAAAACTATCATTTATGGAGAATATTACTTTTGTGAAATATAGGAGAAATTCAGTACCCTTAATTTTACTTATTGCCGTTTTATTTGTTTTTGGAATTACGCCCACATTTGCGGATGTGCCTAAAGACGTTTCTTCCAAATCAAATGAGGTGCTTGCTTTTGGTCATGACATAGGAATTGCCTCTAAGGTAGACGGTAATGAACTGAAGTACTACTGGAGTCCATTTTTAGTTAATAGCTTTTCCACATCAAACAAAATAAGTGCCAAGAGAATTAATTCTGTAGATATTGAGTTAAATCCCAAAAATGGATTTCATCCTAATTCAGGGTTACAGCTTCGTTCAGAGATTGTGCCACCAACGGATAGTGATGGTGACGGAGTAACCAATGTTAAAGAAAATGAGGACGGAACCAATCCCAATGATTCCTGTGATTTTATTTTAGCCCATCAAAATTCCACCCCCTCCTCTGCATGGAAGAATGCCGACTGTGATGGTGACGGGGTTACCAATTATAAGGAAAAGCAGGACGGTACAGATCCACTTGATTCCTGCGATTTTATTTTAGCACATCAAAATTGTACCCCCTCCTCCGCGTGGAAGAATGCCGATTGCGATGGTGACGGTGTTACCAACGATAAAGAAAAAATAGATGGTACAGATCCACTTGATTCCTGTGATTTTATTTTAGCCCATCAAAATTGTACTCCCTCCTCCGCGTGGAAGAATGCCGATTGCGATGGTGACGGTGTTACCAACGATAAAGAAAAAACAGATGGGACAGATCCACTTGATTCCTGCGATTTTATTTTAGCCCATCAAAATTGTACTCCCTCCTCTGCATGGAAGAATGCCGATTGCGACGGTGACGGGGTTACTAACGATAAGGAGAAACAAGATGGTACAGATCCACTTGATTCCTGCGATTTTATTTTAGCGCATCAAAACTGTACCCCCACTTCTGATTGGAAGAATTCCGATTGTGACGGTGATGGTGTTACGAATGAGGACGAGAAAACGGATGGTACGGATCCCTTGGATCCCTGCGATTACGTTCCAGCCCATGTTACCTTGGCACAAAGCGGAGACTATTTGACGGCCGATTGTGATGGTGACGGAGTAACCAATGAAAAAGAGATAGAGGACGGTGCGGATCCCAAGGATTCCTGTGATTTTGTTTTGGAACACCAGACAGTGGATACTTCCAATACTTGGAACGGTTTGGATTGTGACGGTGATGGTGTTACCAACGAGGACGAGAAAACGGATGGTACGGACCCCTTAGATCCATGTGATTACAATCCAGCCCATGTTACCTTGGCACAAAGCGGAGACTATTTGACGGCCGATTGTGATGGTGACGGAGTAACCAATGAAAAAGAGATAGAGGACGGTACGGATCCCAAGGATTCCTGTGATTTTGTTTTGGAACACCAGACAGTGGATACTTCCAATACTTGGAACGGCTTGGACTGTGACGGCGATGGAGTAACCAATGAGGACGAGAAAACAGATGGTACCGATCCCTTGGATCCCTGTGATTATGATCCTGCGCATGTTACCTTGGTGCAAAGCGGAGCCTATTTGACTGCCGATTGTGATGGTGACGGAGTAACCAATGAAAAAGAGATAGAGGACGGTACGGATCCCAAGGATTCCTGTGATTTTGTTTTGGAACACCAGACAGTGGATACTTCCAATACTTGGAACGGTTTGGATTGTGACGGCGATGGTGTTACCAACGAGGACGAGAAAACGGATGGTACGGACCCCTTAGATCCATGTGATTACAATCCAGAAAGCATTACCTTGACACCAAGTCCAGCATGGGAGAGCCTTGACTGTGATGGTGATGGAAATCCAAATGGAACTGATCCAGATCCACTGGTTGCAACTGCGAGGGATGATTCAGGGTCGACTCCTGCGTTGACAGAAGTTGTGATCAATATTTTGGAGAACGATGATTACCTGCCAAATAGTAACCCTAGCAATTTGGGAATAACTAGTTTGACAATGATTGGAGGCAGCGCCTTAGGAACTGTTTCCTTTGATGCAGAAACAGGCTTTGTAACATATACTCCTGTAGAATCAGAGTCCAATTCTACTATTACTATTATTTATCAAGTTTGCAATGTTATACCTGATCCCAATGTTTGTGCTTCTGCAACGGTAACCATTCAGGTAGGTCCGGATATGGACAATATATTGGATGCGGTGGATGATACATATACTGTAGAAACTGGTGTTAGTGGAGTGATCCCTGACAGCAACGTACTTGACAACGATACCCTTAACGGAGATCCGGTATTGCCTACTGATGTAGTGCTTACCTCGACCCCAACGGACGAACTGACAATAAACGAAGATGGCAGCGTAAGCGTAGCCCCTGGTACCGAGGATGGTACCTATACCATAGACTATACGATCTGTGAAGCGGCCAATACGGACAATTGTGATTCGGGCACGGTAACCATTCAGGTAGGTCCGGATATGGGCAATATATTGGATGCGGTGGATGATACATATACTGTAGAAACTGGTGTTAGTGGAGTGATTCCTGACAGCAACGTACTTGACAACGATACCCTTAACGGAGAACCGGTATTGCCTACTGATGTAGTGCTTACCTCGACCCCTACAGAGGAACTTACGATAAACGAGGATGGCAGCGTAAGCGTAGCCCCTGGTACCGCCGATGGTACCTATACCATAGACTATACGATCTGTGAAGCGGCCAATACGGACAATTGTGATTCGGGCACCGTAACCATTCAAGTAGGTCCGGATATGGACAATGTATTGGATGCGGTGGATGATACATATACTGTAGAAACTGGTGTTAGTGGAGTGATCCCTGACAGCAACGTACTTGACAACGATACCCTTAACGGAGATCCGGTATTGCCTACTGATGTAGTGCTTACCTCGACCCCAACGGACGAACTGACAATAAACGAAGATGGCAGCGTAAGCGTAGCCCCTGGTACCGCCGATGGCACCTATACCATAGACTATACGATCTGTGAAGCGGCCAATACGGACAATTGTGATTCGGGCACTGTAACCATTCAGGTAGGTCCGGATATGGACAATATATTGGATGCGGTGGATGATACATATACCACAGATACCGATAACAGTGGAGTAATCCCTAACAGCAACGTACTTGACAACGATACCCTGAACGGAGATCCGGTATTGCCTACTGTTGTAGTGCTTACCTCGACCCCTACAGAGGAACTTACGATAAACGAGGATGGCAGCGTAAGCGTAGCCCCTGGTACCGAGGATGGCACCTATACCATAGACTATACGATCTGTGAAGTGGCCAATGCTGAAAATTGCGATGCTGGCACGGTAACAGTGATTGTAGAATTGGGAGATGAAGATGAAAAAATTGAAGTTAATCAACTGGTGACTCCAAATTCAGATGGGAAAAATGACTTCCTTTTTATAAGGGGTGTTAAAAATGCTCACAACAATACCATTAAAATTTTTAATCGTTGGGGAGCTCCAGTTTATGAAGGAAAAGGATATAATAACCAAAACAATGTCTTTGACGGCAGGTCAAAGACAAGATCCACCGTAACAGGAAATAGTTATTTGCCAGCCGGTGTTTATTATTATATTTTCCAGTACGAAAATAAACAGAAGAATATTACAGATAGTGGTTATATTTATGTCAGTAAATAATATATTTTATAGTAGATGATATATAAAAAGAGTCTCTTCGTTACCGTTTTAATGTTGTTTTCCCTTTTTGCGGGACTGTACGCCCAGCAAGACGCCCAATTTACCCAGTATATGTACAATACTATGAGCGTAAACCCGGCATACGCGGGTTCTAGGGGACAATTAAGTATTGCTGGATTATACCGATCTCAATGGGTTGGTTTGGAAGGCGCTCCTAAAACGCAGACATTAAACTTACATTCGCCTATAAGGAATAGTAGATTAGGGTATGGAATTTCTATTATCAATGACAATATTGGAGACGGTGTGGTTCAGGAAACTCAGTTCGATGCGGTATTGTCATATACTGTTGATGTTGCTTTGGACGCCAAATTATCGTTTGGATTGAAGGTCGGAGGCAATATGTTGAATTTGGATTTCAACGGATTGAACAATTTTGATTCGGAAAATATTCAAGGCGATAATATTGATAATAAATTTTCTCCCAATTTTGGGGTAGGGGTGTATTATCACACAGATAAATTTTATGCCGGACTTTCTGCACCTAACCTAGTGGAGACACAGTATTTTGACAATTCGCAAAGAGATCCTAATTCGGTACAATTCCTTTCCGCGGAACGGATGAATTTTTATCTGATTACAGGTTATGTGTTTGACTTAAACAATAATTTTAAGTTTAAGCCTGCGCTATTGACCAAGGTAGTTGGTGGTGCCCCCTTGCAAATAGATTTGTCCGCCAGTTTCCTGTTTAATGACAAATTTAGTTTTGGCGCAGCCTATAGGTTCGATGCGGCAATAAGTGGTATGGTAGGTTTTCAGTTGAGTGATCAGTTCATGATTGGGCTGGCATATGATAGAGAAACCACTGAGTTGGGAGGAACTCAATTTAATGATGGGTCTTTTGAAATATTTTTAAGATTTGAATTGGTAAAATCGTTCCAAAGAATGGTATCACCGCGTTTCTTTTAAAAAAAATAAAATGATAAAAAGAATTTTTTTGCTGACGGTATTATTTTCTGTCATTGGTAATGTTGTCATTGCCCAGGATAGATTGGTAAACAAGGCAGATGAAAAATATAGGGATTACTCTTTTAGTCCGGCAATTGATATATATAAGCGTGTATTGGACAAGGGCTATACGTCAGCAGATTTATTAATGAAACTTGGAAATTCTTATTATTTTAATGCAGAATACAAGGAGGCTTCCGAAATCTATAAAAGACTATTAAACGAATATAAAGAGGGTATAGGCCCAGAATACTATTTTAGATATGCCCAGACCCTAAGATCAATGGGGGATTATGATTTATCCAAAGATGTAATGGCTCAGTTTTCCCAAATGACGTCTGAGGATGTTAGGGCCAATCTTTATATGAAGGAAAGGGATTATTTGGCTGAAATAGAAGAAAATTCAGGTAGATATGAAATTGGTAAGTTCGAATTTAATTCAAGATATTCAGATTTTGCCCCCACCTTTTATAAGCAGGGGTTGATATTTTCTTCGGATAGGGATACAGGTAATTTGGCACGATATAGACATACATGGAATTCCAAAGATTTCTTGGATCTCTATAAGATAAATGTTGACAGTACCTCCGAGAATAAGGTGGTTAAATTTGGGGATGAAATCAATACCAGATTTCATGAATCCACCTCGGTTTTTACCAAAGATGGCAATACGCTTTTTTTTACTAGGAATAATCTTTTTGATGGCAAAACCGTAAAGGACAAAAAGGGGGTTGTACGTCTAAAAATATTTAAGGCGACTAAAGAAAATGGAGTATGGACCCAAATTGAAGAGCTTCCCTTTAACAGTGAATCCTATTCAATAGCACATCCTACACTTAGTCCAGATGAGAATCTATTGTATTTTGCATCAGATATGCCAGGTTCATATGGAGAGTCGGATATCTTTAAAGTGGCTATAAATAGTGATGGTACTTATGGGACCCCTGTAAATTTGGGGGATATTATTAATACGGAAGCTCGCGAAACTTTCCCGTACGTTACAAGTGAGAATATATTATATTTTTCATCGGATGGTCATCCAGGCTTGGGTGGATTGGATATTTTTGCTACCAAAATCTCCAACAGCCAATACATCGGCTCAGTTTTAAACGTGGGAAAACCCGTGAATGGTGTATTGGATGATTTTACGTTCATTATGAACGAGGAAACCAGAAATGGATACTTTGCTTCAAACCGTGAGAATGGAGTGGGAGAGGATGATATATATAGTTTTGTAGAGACCAAAAAATTGGAATTCGATTGTATTAAACCAATTACAGGTACCGTTAGGGATAAAATATCCAATGAAGTGTTGGTGGGTGCTACAGTTAAGGTTATCGATGAAAACAATGAGGAATTGGCTTCTGTAATTACAGATTCTAATGGCAACTATAGCATTGCAATAGATTGTAATAAAGGTAATTTTGTAAGGGCAACTATGCAAGGATATGTGCCTTCTGAGGAGTATTTAAATTTATCGGACAGTAAACCAATAATTATCGATTTTTACCTTGAAAGAGATACTGTGACAGCAGGTTATGGGGATGATTTGGCGAAATTATTACAGTTAAGCACCATCTATTTCGATTTTGATAAATATAATGTAAGGCGCGACGCTGAAATTGAGATTCAAAAAGTAATTGCCGCCATGGAAAAGTATCCTAGTTTAAAACTTAAGGTTACTTCCCATACCGATAGTCAGGGGGATGATTCCTATAATTTGTGGCTTTCCCAAAAAAGAGCGGAATCTACAGTGGCCTATATGATTTCTAAAGGAATTGCGAAAGAGCGTCTTCAAGGTGAAGGTTTTGGTGAAACTCGTTTGGTAAATAAATGTATGAATGGCGTAAAATGTACTAAGGAAGAACACCAATTTAACCGTAGATCGGAATTCTTGATTTTGGAATAGTTGCCAAATTCTCAAATTATATCGAAATGCAGTTGCGGAAGCAACTGCATTTTTGTTTGTTAAATTATACCAGTCCTAGTATTATATAAGTGGAATAGTATTGGTTAACTTTTCTTCTCCTATGGTTAAATTTTCCTTTTAAGGGATTAATTTAAAAACATTATTCCTTAGATATTACATTCCCACTAAGAAAAATTATCGTTTTGTTGTACAAATTTTGAGGGTTTATAATGCTTAATACGCCTTATACCATGGTTTTTTTGGGTTTTACAACATTATGTTTTAAATGTTTCCACGATTTGATATTTTCACCCATTAATAAAGTCGTTTTTTATTTGAATGATAATGTGGAATTATCTAAAACGTTTTATTTCTATGAGTTTTTTATTGATTGAAAAAATTAAGAGTATATAACTGTTGTACCCGTGCGCTTGAATCATAAATTAAAACGTTTTATTCTAGTAGTGTTTTTTTTGGTAGTCGGTTTCCCTGCACTAGCACAGGTAACCGGTGATTATAGATCAAAGGCATCGGGCAATTGGAGCAGTTCAAGTACTTGGCAAATCTATAATGGAGTTGCATGGGTCAATGCCACATCATATCCTGGACAAAACAGTAATGTAGGCACGGTAACCATTGGTAGTGGCAATAATGTATCCTTGAATGTTAATATTACTTCTTATACGATAGACAAGCTTATTATTGGAAACCAATCTGGCGGAAGTGATACCTTATCATTGCCTAATAATGGGGATTTAACTGTTAATATAATGTTGGTCGCGGTTCAAAGTGATGGAATTCTTACATGGGACGGTAATGCAGATTTACATTTGCCCTCAGACGCTATAATTTACAACAATGGAGGACAGATCGACACCGATAAGAATTGTAATAATTCCCAAAGAATTTTTCTAGGGACTAGAGAGTTTTCGTCCTGTAAAGGTAACGGAAGTTATGAATACTCTTTTGATGATATAGAAGAGGCCTTGCCTCCCCCTACTAGTAATGGGGATATTACCGAATGTGCAGCCAATCCAATACAGACACTTACCGCCTCTGCAACCCCTCCTTCTGGTGCCTACGTGGTATGGTATACTGCTACTAGTGGAGGTTCTCCAGTGTCTCCAACCTTAAATACGGTAGGAAATGTTACTTATTACGGAGAAAGTGTGGACAATTCAGATTCCAGTCGCAGAAGCCTTTTTAGAACTGCCGTAAAACTAACCATTCGCCCAAGGCCAACGATTTCGGTCACCAGTTCTCCTAGCTGTGTTTTTAGGCTATTTTCGCCTACTACATACCAATTGCAGGTAACTGTTAGCTCGGGAACGGTAACAAGTACAGCAGGCACCGTCACTAATACCTCTGGTAATGTGTGGGCCATAACCAATGTGCCTTCAGGAACCAATATTGTGGTAGCGGTAACAGATGCCAATGGTTGTACCAATCAACTACCTGTGACCGCACCTAACTGCGCTTGTCCAGTGGTAAGTGCACCTACCAGCGGAGGTAATAAGTCTTATTGTACTGGAGATGCCGTGCCCAGCATAACTGCATCTGTAGGTGTGGGCCAGACAGTGGACTGGTACAATTCTGCCAGTGGAGGAACATTACTATTACTGGGCAATACAACTTACACCCCTGCCGGCCCTGGTACTTTTTATGCAGAGGCAAGGAATACGACAACCAATTGCCTTAGTGGGGCTAGAACAGCAATAATCGTCACCCAAGATACACCTTCAACAGCCCTTATAGGTCCAGATCAATTTGTTTTTACCGGAGGTAATGCTATTTTTACAGTAACTACAACTAATGCAGATACGTATCAATGGCAGGTAAGTACAGATGGGGGTACGGTTTTCAACAACATTTCAAACGGTGCGGAGTACGCAGGTACTCAGTCTACAGCCTTAACGGTTAAGTCGGCTGGAGCAAATAAAAATGGATATAGATATCGTGTTTTGGCTTCAAAATCGGGCTCTAGTTGTCCAGCTACATTTTCATCCTCAGCATTGTTGACGGTTAAGGTGAAAACCGTTATCACCAATAGGAGAATAACCTATAGGGTTGATTTGTAACAGTGTTTTTTGAGACTTTATAATAAAACCGTTTCTACCGTATTGGCATTTCTATTTTGAATATTTCAAAGCCTTGTTTCTAGGGGAGTTATCGTCCAAATACACTGAAAAATTAATCAATTTTCAAACCTTTTAATTATCTAAACAGCAGAATACATACTATTCATGGTGGCTTAGGTTCCTTACACAACAATTTTTAGGTATCCGGCATCTTCCTGTATATTTTTAAGCTCGATTTTACTTGTTTTACTAGAGTTGAAAAACTTGAAACACTAAAAAGTAATAGAAAAAGCCATTATTATCAAAGTTACAGACAAGCATAGAGACAGTTCAAAAACATTTGCGTGTAAACTTGCGAGCGTCAATGCCGTGGCTTTAATCCAAAAAATATTTGAAATGGATGGAGTTAGGCCCTTTAGATTCTTCAAGGGGTTAGTACCATCACTACATTTTAAAGGTATTTTCACCTTCTGTTTAATATCATTTCTATTTTTAGGGATATCCAATGGTTTTGGACAAACAACAGTAACTTCCCAGGTTTCCAATGACAATGATGATGCTGAGGAGCGCGTATCCAATGGAGATATGGATAGGGGTAGCTCGGATTTGGAACTTATAAGAGACGGGAGTAACGATCAGTTGGTTGGTATAAGATTCCGGAATATCAACGTTCCACAAGGAGCAACTATAGTTAGTGCTAATATTCAGTTTACTGCAGATGAAACAGATTCTGGTTCAACATCTCTTGTAATCCGTGGACAAGACACAAATAATGCAGGAAATTTTTCGAATAATGATGACGACATATCGGACAGAACATTGACCACTGCTTCTGTTGCTTGGAACAATATTCCAGCATGGAATTCCGTTGGTCAGGCTGGGCCTAACCAACAGACTCCTAACTTAGGTTCCGTTGTACAGGAAATTGTAGATAGAGGTGGTTGGAGTAGCGGAAATTCCATAGTTTTTGTAATTACTGGTTCGGGTCAACGTACTGCCGAATCGCGTGATGGTAGTTCTTCAGGCGCGCCGGTACTAACCATTGTTTATACCACAGCTCCTGTAATTATTGTAGACGATGTTACTGTTAACGAAGGAGACGGAACAGCTACCTTTACAGTAACCCATACCGGTGCCAATACAGTTGGTGTTTTTACTGTTGATTATGCAACCGTAAATGGCTCGGCCACTTCGGGCAGTGATTATACAGCAACAACTGGCACCTTAATTTTTACGGGTACTTCGGGGGTTACAAGATCGATAGTTGTAAATATTCTCGAAGATACGACGGTTGAAAATTTGGAAAATTTTTCCATTCAATTCACGGCTAGATCTAACCCATCCGTTATTATTACGGATACGGGTACTGGGTCTATAATTGATAATGATGCCAAAATAATCACCAATGGGCTAACTGAAAATAGTTGTAGTGGTGCTTTTTTCGACTCTGGAGGAACTGGAAATTATTCAAATAATGAAAACCGGACCTATACGCTTTGTCCAGATACCATTAATACGGATTTGAGATTGGATTTTAGCAGTTTTGATGTTGAATCAGGGTATGATTTTCTATATATTTATGATGGGACGTCAACATCTGCCACTTTAATAGGTCAATATCACAATGGCAATCCGCCCCCTACATCAATAATAGCAACTAACGCCTCGGGGTGTTTGACTTTTAGATTTACGTCTGACTACAGTGTAAATGGAGCAGGCTGGGAAGCCTTAATTTCATGCCTTCCAAGAGGGCCACGAATGAATATTGAAGATGTTTCGGTAAACGAAGGAGCAGGTACTGCAACTTTTACCGTTACCCATAATGGTCCAAATGCATCCGGTCCCTTTACCGTCACTTATGGTACGGTGAATGGTAGCGCTACTTCTGGGGCTGACTATACAACATCTTCTGGAATTTTAAATTTTAATGGGACATCAGGTGATACTGAAACTTTTACCGTTGCCATACTTGATGATGGAATAATTGAAAGTCCTGAAACCTTTACTGTACAGTTAACGGGCTCATCCGATGGTAGTGTAAATCTTACAGATACCGCTACGGCAACAATTATTGATAATGACGGTATAATAATGACAGATGGGGCCACTGTAAATACGTGTAGCGCCACATTCCTAGATCCAGGCGGGATAAATAATTATAGTAATAATCAGGATGTAGTGTATACCATATGTCCCGATATTGTTGACAATTATATTAGTTTGGATTTTACTGGTTTTGATGTTGCCAATGGAGACCTTTTATCTGTCTATGAAGGGACAACAACAGGTGGTACCTTAATAGGACAGTATAATAATAACAATGTGCCGGATATTATTGAATCTACCCATAGTTCTGGCTGTTTAACTTTTAGGTTTACTTCCAACGGTTCTAATACGGCAGAGGGTTGGGAAGCAGTTGTGAACTGTTATCCCGAGGGTCCAAAAATAGTCATAGATGACATTTCTTTTGATGAAGATGTGGGTAATGCGGTCTTTACGGTTAGACAGACACGTGCACGTCATGGTTATAGCGTCTTGTTTGGGTTTGTACATGTGCCTTTCACCGTAAATTTTGAAACCGTAAATGGTTCTGCCTTGGCAGGTAGTGATTATACTGCCACAACAGGGACATTGACCTTTAATGGTCAGTTAGGTAATGTCCAAACTATTTCTGTCCCAATAGCTAATGACGGTATCCCGGAAAATGCTGAAGAGTTTACCATTAGATTTACCGGTGCAACTGCATCATATGGGACGATAAATTATGCCGATACCGGAACAGGTACCATTAATACCCAGATACTTGCCAATGACCCATTGACATTGTTTCAGGAGTTTGACGGATATTTCGATTACTCCACTACTGGAGGTACCTTAAGAACGGAAAGTAATGGTGGCAACGCCTGTGCTATAACTAACTCTTCTTCCAATACACTGGTTTCACCCATCCCGGCCACGGCAACAGTGGAAAGGGCTTATTTGTATTGGGCACATTCTAATACGGTGCGGGATCCGGATGTAACATTTGAAGGCCAGAACGTTTCGGCGAACTATTTATATCAGACCACACTTACCAATAGAAATTTTTATGGCTATGTCAGTGATGTAACGAGTATTGTACAAGGGATTGCCAATCCTTCAACCAACACTTACGATTTTAGTGATTTGGATATTGACAATACAGGTAATTATTGTTCAACCGCTACCGTGCTAGGAGGATGGACATTAATCGTGTTTTATGAAGACCCCTCGTTACCTGCTGTGAATATTAACTTATATCAAGGTTTTGATGGTTTGAGTAATTCGGGTACCTCTTTTACCTTGGATTCGTTCTTTGCCATAGCGGGTTCAGGAGCAAAGGCCTCATTTTTATCATGGGAGGGAGATTCAACATTGGACGGAAACAGTTCAGGTTCCACTAACCCGGAAGAACTTTCCATAACCAATCAATCAGGAACCACTTATGTGCTTTCGGGCGACGGAGGCCAAACTGGGAACAACGTCTACAATTCCACAATATATGACAATACGGTTGGGCCTGTGTATAATACTTCAAATTCTTATGGTGTAGATTTGGATACCTATGACATATCAACTTATATTTTACCATCGGACACTCAGGTTACAGCCAATGTAGATGTGGGTCAGGATTTTGTAATCTCCGCGGCAGTGGTTATTAAGGTCCCATCCAATTTAATTGCAGGTCGGGTATATGAAGATGTGAATTATCCTGGCGGACCCGGTCGAGACAGGTTGTCTTCGGGTGGCTTGGGGGTCTCAGGTGCTGTGGTGGAGCTTTTTGATTCCTCCGGTAACTTTGTTCAAAGAAAGACTACCGATATCACCGGGTACTATTCTTTTGGTGGAATGGCCGACGGCGATTATCGTATAAAAGCCGTTAATTCTACTGTGCGTTCCAATAGGGGAGGCCTCAATTGCTCTACCTGTTATCCGGTACAAACTTTTAGGAAGTATCGCGGCCCTTCTTCCTTGATAGATGTAACGGACGAAGTTGGAGGGGCGTATCCCACTGCACAGCAAGATGTGGCCTTGGGTGTTCTAAATAATGCCCAAAGTGTATCAACCGTCTCCGTTGCTGGTGATGGGGTAGTAGGCATAGATTTTGGTTTCAATTTTAATGCCATTGTAAATACCAACGAATTTGGACAGGGTTCCTTGGAACAATTTATTGTCAATTCAAATAATTTAAATGAAACAGGTCTGGACATAGAGGCCAATTCCATATTTAACCCGGCAGCAGGGGAAGATACCTCAATATTTATGATACCTCCAACGGTAGATGCATTGGGTAGAACGGCAGATACTAACTTTGCCAGTGGTTATTTTGATATTTTCATTACAGATGCGTACCAACTTTCTACAATAACTGGCACCAATACGATTATTGACGGTAGGACGCAAACCGCTTATTCCGGGGATAGTAATTCCGGAACTATAGGAGATGGTGGAAGTAATGTGGGAATTTCTGCAACTTCCCTGCCTATTTATGAATTACCGGAGATTCAAGTTCGAGGCGATTCCAAAGAATTATTCAGGTTGGAAGGAAATAGTGCGACACTACGAAATTTGGCGGTATACACGGATGATAATTCGGCTGTTGAAGTAAATTTAGGGACGGCATTTCTATATGAAAATGTGTTAGGGGTAAATGCACTTGGCATAAAATCCGGTAATTTGGAATATGCCGTGGAAATTAATGACGGGGCAACCAATGTTGGACGTAATTATTTAAGCGGGTCCAATCTTGCAGCCGTCCATCTCAATGGCGGAAGCACAACTGTGATGGAATATAATCACTTTTACAGAAATGGGGCAAACGATACTTGTTCAGATAATATTTTAATAGAAGATGGAAGTGGGATTACAATTAGATACAATCTAATCAATGAGGCCGCAGGAATAGGGATTGAAGGGGTTGACTATGCAGCTGGACTTATGGTTACAGAAAATACCATTACCAATAACGGTATAAATAATACGGCCTGTGGCGGGGGTATATATGATGATTCCGGAATCCGTTTAAAGGCAGCCGATGCTACTGTTTATAGGAATGTAATCCACAGTAACCAAGGGGAAGGCATGGTGGTAGCGGACAATGTTTCGGGAATATTTATTTCCCAGAATTCTATGTATAACAACGGGCAGAGAACTCCATCTTTAGGAATAGACTTGGATCAAACGGCAAACAATGGTGATGGGATTACCCTAAACGATAATGGAGATGGGGATATTGGCCCCAACGATTTATTGAATTTTCCCATTATTTCAGCGGCCTTTGCTACGGGAACAAATTTAGTTGTCGAAGGTTGGTCTAGGCCAGGGGCAAGCATAGAATTGTTTTTATCGGATATAAATGAGGGAAGTGCCATAGCAGGCGATAATCAATTGGGTATGACTACAGATTATGGGGAGGGTCAGACCTATTTGGCCACTCTGGTAGAAGGTAGTGGGGCCGATACGGCTATAGGTGCCTCTTCTTATACGGATTTGGATGGAAATATGGACAATACAAATAGATTTAAATTTACTATTCCGCTTCCGCCAGGGGTGGTAAAAGGCAATTTTATAACATCTACCGCCACCTTGTCCAACTCTACTTCTGAGTTTTCTCCGCAAAGTATTATAAAGACTTACAATGTTATCACCAATAGAAGAATAACATATAGGGTAAAAAAGGATTAAATTTATCATGCCATTCAATAAGGTCATGTATCGGTTTCAATGTAATGTGCTGTTGAATAAGGTTAAAAATTGATACTTTTATTATTTGAGATATTGTTATTTTAATTGTTGACCATTATATTATTGAAGTACACAACATTTCCAAAATTTATATTTTATCTTGGAATACATTTGTTACGTTAATCTCCTAGGATTAGCGCTACATAATGAAAACAAGAATTTTCATTCGAAAAAGGATACTTATTCTTTTTATGGTGTTCTTCAGTTGCTACCAAATGATTGGGCAGCAAACCTATTTGGATAATTTTAATACCGTTTCTTATTCCAACAACAATGGGACCAACAATTTTTCTTCTAATTGGACCGAAACCAATGATGACAATGATCCAGATAAGGGCAATATTAGAATCAACAGTAATGTATTACGCTTTAGGAGATTGTCTGATGAGACAATTCAGAGGAATTTAAATTTATCGGGGGCATCCATTGTTACGCTTACCTTTAATTATGATGGTTCTAGTAGAGGTGGGGAAACCTTATTGGTACAATTGTGGAATGGATCCTCTTGGCAAACGGTCTCAACCTTAAATAGCAATGGTACAGGTACTATTTCATATTCTCTAACTGCAAGTCAAATATCGGCATCTTCCTCCATTCGCTTTATTACTGGAAGCGGGGATTGGGACAAGGATGATTACTATTACATAGATAATGTTCAGTTCACTGCCACTTTTGGGCCTATTATGACCATTAACAATGTAACTGTCAATGAAAATGCCGGAACAGCAACCTTCACGGTAACGCACACCGGTTCTAATGCAGCAGGAGCCTTTACGATAAACTACGCCACTGCTAACGGCAGTGCCACCTCTGGGAGCGATTATACGGCCAAAACAGGTACTTTAAGTTTTACAGGGGCCTCCGGCGTTACAAGAACAATAGTGATAAATATATTAGATGACGTCATTGTAGAGGATTTGGAAACATATACCATCAATTTCACGGCTAAATCCAACGCCACAGTGGATATTACGGCAATTGGCACAGGGACCATATTGGATAATGACGCCTTAATTATAACCAATGGCGCAACCACCAATACCTGTAATGCTGTTTTCTTTGATTCGGGAAGTTTTGGTGGCAGTTATGGTAATAATGAAAATAGGGTTCATACTATTTGCCCTGATATTACAAATAATTATATTAGTGTAGATTTTACGAGTTTTGATGTAGCCATTGGTGATGTTCTTTATGTTTATGCAGGCGCTACGGCAACAGGGACACCCATTGGTGTCTATGATAACAATAATATTCCTACCTCAATCGATTCACCTTATGGTGCCGCTGGCTGTTTAACCTTTAAATTTACTTCCAATAGTAGTGGAACAGGAACTGGGTGGCAGGCTGCTGTAAGATGTATGGTTGAAGGGCCTAAAATAGTAATAAATGATATTTCTTTTGATGAAACAGTAGGTAATGCCGTTTTTACGGTCACGCAAACACGTGTTCGCCATGGATATACATTTTTGTTCAGCTTTATTCATGCGCCGTTTACTGTTAATTTTGAAACGGTAAATGGTTCAGCTTTGGCTGGGAGCGATTATACGGCAACCTCGGGGACTTTGACCTTTAATGGTCAGTTGGGCAATGTACAGACTATTTCAGTGCCCATAGCCAACGACGGTATACCTGAGAATGCCGAAGAGTTTACGATCAGGTTTACTGGGGCATCAGCGGCATACGGGACTATCAATTATTCGGACACTGGAACCGGGACAATCAATACCCAGATTTTGGCCAATGACCCTTTGACACTTTTTCAGGAGTTTGATGGCTATTATGATTATTCTTCTACAGGTGGTACCTTAAGAACTCAAAGCAACAGTGGTAACGCATGTGCTATAACTACTTCATCGTCCAATACTCTAGTTTCTCCAATACCCGCTACGGCTACAATAGAAAGAGCCTATTTGTACTGGGCGCATTCAAATAGTGTTCGTGACCAAAATGTAACTTTTGAAGGCCAAAATGTTTCTGCAAATTATTTGTATCAGACCACGCTAACCAATAGAAACTTTTATGGCTATGTCAGCGATGTAACTAATATTGTTAAAGGTATTCCCAACCCATCAACCAATACCTATGATTTTAGTGACCTGAATATAGATAATACCGGAAACTACTGTTCCACGGCAACTGTACTTGGGGGCTGGACCTTGATCGTATTTTATGAAGATGCCTCATTGCCTGCAGTAAACATTAACTTATACCAAGGTTTTGATGGTCTAAGCAATGCCGGTACCTCATTTACTTTGGATTCTTTCTATGCCATTGCAGGTTCTGGGGCCAAAGCCACATTTTTGTCTTGGGAGGGAGACCCTAACCTGGACGGTTCAAGTTCTGGTTCTACCAATCCGGAGCGACTTTCGGTAACAAATCAATCTGGGACTACTTATATACTTTCAGGGGACGGAGGTCAAACCGGGAACAATGCTTACAATTCCACTATTTATGACAATACCGTATCGCCTATTTATAATACTTCAAATTCTCATGGTGTTGATTTGGATACCTATGATATTTCAAGTTATATTCTGTCGTCGGACAGCCAAGTTACGGCAAATGTCAATGTGGGACAGGATTTTGTGATTTCCGCTGCTGTGGTGCTTAAGGTGCCGTCCAATTTAATAGCAGGGACAGTTTTTGAGGATATGAATTATCCTGGTGGACCAGGTCGGAATAAACTAACTGCCGGTAGTCTGGGAGTTTCGGGTGCCATAGTGGAACTTTTTAATTCTTCAGGAACCTTTATACAGCGTAAAACTACCGATATTAATGGCTACTATTCCTTTGGGGGAATGGCCGATGGGGCGTATCGTATAAAAGCCGTCAATTCAACAGTAAAATCCAATAGGGGCGGACTCAATTGCTCCACCTGTTATCCAGTGCAAACTTTCAGAAAGTATCGCGGTCCATCTTCATTGATAGAGGTAACTGGAGAAGTAGGAGGCGCCAATCCCAGTGCACAACAAGATGTATCTCTGGGCGTAATAATTAGCGCCCAGAGTGTGTCCACGGTCTCCGTGGCAGGTGACGGGGTAGTAGGCATAGATTTTGGCTTCAACTTTAATACGATTGTCAATACCAACCCAATTGGACAAGGCTCCCTGGGACAATTCATTGTCAATTCCAATAACTTAAATGAAACAGGTTTGGATATTGAAGCAAACTCAATTTTTGACCCAGCGGCTGGGGACGACACTTCGATATTTATGATTCCCCCAACCTCAGATCCATTGGGTAGAACGGCCGATGCTAATTTTGTTGGTGGTTATTTTAATATAGCAATATCAGATGTATATACGCTATCCGCAATAACAGGTGCCAATACAAATATAGATGGACGCACACAAACCGCATATTCCGGAAATACCAATAATGGGACAGTTGGATCTGGAGGTTCTGCAGTAGGTGCCAATGCCGTAGTACTTCCTAATTATGACCTACCTGAGATTCAAATTCAACGCAATGCTGGAGATGTTTTTCGATTACAGGGCATTAATGATTTTATCCGAAATGTTGCAGTTTATGCAAATTCTAATGCAGGAATAAGAGTTGAAAGTGGGTCTGCAACGATAATGTCCAATCTGTTGGGTGTTAATGCGGTAGGAATAGCTTCAGGCAACATTAATACTGGAGTTAGAGTTAATGGGGGTACCGCACAAATTGATGCGAATTACATAAGTAGTAGTACCAACGAGGGTATTTTGATCAATGGTGGATCATCTACATTGATTCAGAACAACCATATTACCGAGAATGGTAATGCCGCCTGTTCTGATAACATAAGGATTCAAAGTGGATCAGGTATAATTATAAGAAGAAATTTAATAGATAGAGCGGCATCCTTAGGCATTGATGGTCAGGGTATTGCAGGTTCTATTGCAATTTCAGAGAATACTATTCGCAATTCAGGTTTAAACGGTGGAAATTGCAGTGGACGCATTGAAAATGTTGGAATAAAGCTCGACGGAAGTAATTCTACAGTGTCCAAAAATATTATTTATAATAATGGCGGGGCGGGTCTTGTTTTGTCAGGGGGTGCCACCACTGGAAACTTAGTTTCGCGTAATTCCTTCTATGCCAATGGTACCGCAAGTCCAGCTTTAGGTATTGATATTGATCTTTCAAATGCCATGGGAGATGGTGTAACATTGAATGATAATGGAGATTCTGATAATGGGCCTAATGAAGCTATTAATTTTCCAATTTTACTCGGCGCTTATGCATCAGGGGCCAATTTAACAATTGAAGGATGGTCGCGACCAGGGGCAATAATAGAACTGTTTTTAACGGATATAAGCCAAGGAAGCGCAGCTGTTGGGGACAATCAATTGGGTAAAACCACTGACTATGGTGAGGGACAAACCTATTTAGCCACTTTTATCGAAGGAAGTGTTATGGATTCTGACGCAGGTTCTTTGGCCTATACAGATTTAGATGGAAATACGGATAATACGACTAGGTTTAAATTTACAATTCCAAAACCTCCCGGATTAGTTCTTGGAAATTTTATAACATCAACGGCTACCGTTGCAAATTCTACCTCAGAGTTTTCGCCACAAAGTGTCATAAAGGCTTATACCGTGATTACCAATAGAAGAATTACTTATCGAGTTAATAAAAACTAGAAAGAATTCATCATAAATATCCTTTAGGCAAAGGATTTTCTTACAATTTAATTTTGTCAAGCATTGCTGTTATTAGGATGATCGACAAGTGAAATGATCCGAAAATTGACTTCTGAATAAACCAATACCTCATATATTCATGTATAGACCGTGCAATTATGGGGTTACACAACATTTATTTCTTACAGCCATCCCTACGGTTAATTTTGTATGGTGTTATAGATCCGTTTAATTAATAAATAGGACTAACATTAAATATTAAGATTATTAAGACTAGTAAATCCTACTTATGAAAATTTTGAATAGTTACATTTTTCATCATGGTTAAAACACCACAAGGGGAATTGAAATTAACTCTAACCCAATATTTAGGATTTACCCAGATTATAAATAATCCAATAGGATTAAGCAGTCTAGAATTTATTAAGGCCAATTGAACAAAGACCAACTTAAGTAAAGTATATATCATGAAGAAGGGGATTTTATTAATCATATTTCTAATTTCTGGATTTGCCATGGCGCAAACCACAGTGAATTTGGAAGACCAGTGTAATTGCGAGGTGCTGAGCGGCACACTTGTTACTGCGCCTGGGACATCAACGCCAACTGGCGCCGATGTTGGAGATATATATGTAAATACTAATACAGGGACTATCTTTTTTTGGGATGGGGATTCTTGGGAGTTAACATCTACTGATAGTCAACAACTTCAGGTTTTTAGCTTTAATCCAAGCAATAATCAATTAACCCTTACCCTTGAAAATGGCGGAACCTTTAATGCTGATTTAAGTAGTCTTAGCGGTGATGGTAATATAACTTCCAGCACAATAGATGTAAGTGGGGATGTAAATGCTTTGTTGGGTGATGTAATTTTGGAAATAGGTGACGATTCGGTGACCAATGCTAAATTGGCCGATAATGCAGTTCAGACTGAGAATATATTAAGTGGAGGTAACGACAAGGTTTTGGTTACCGATGGAACAGGTTTGGTTGCTTGGGTTGATAAGTCGGGCTTTGCAACAATATCCGATCAAATAACAATTACCGGAGCGGGCACCACCGCCGATCCTTTCAAAGTGGAAGACTTGTCTATTGTAACTGCAAAATTGGGTGACGATGCAGTGACCAACGCCAAACTGGCGGATGACGCAGTTCAGACAGAAAACATATTGAACGGTACTATTTTGACAGAGGATATGGCCTCCGGAGGAACAGACAAGGTAATGGTTACGGATGCGGTCGGTACAGTGGCCTGGGTGGACAAGTCCAGCTTTGCCGCCATTGCGGACCAGATAACGATTACGGGGGTAGGGACCGCTGCAGATCCTTTCAAGGTAGAGGACCTATCTATCGTTACGGCTAAATTGGGTGACGATGCGGTGACCAATGCAAAATTGGCGGATGACGCGGTCCAGACAGAAAATATATTGAACGGTACCATTTTAACAGAGGATATTTCCTCTGGTGGAAACGATAAGGTAATTGTTACGGATGCAGTCGGTACAGTGGCCTGGGTTGACAAATCCAGCTTCGATGCCATTGCCGATCAGATAACGATTACGGGAGTTGGCTCTACAGCCGATCCATTTAAGGTTCAGGACCTATCCATAGTAACGGCAAAACTTGCAGATGGAGCGGTAACCACTGTGAAATTGGGTGATGATGCAGTGACCAACGCCAAACTGGGCGATGATGCGGTACAGACAGAAAACATATTGAACGGGACCATCCTTACAGAGGATTTGGCTTCCGGTGGAAATGACAAGGTTATGGTTACGGATGCTGTTGGTACTGTGGCCTGGGTTGATAAATCCAGCTTTGATGCTATATCGGACCAAGTAACGATTACAGGAGTGGGCACGGTTGCGGATCCTTTCAAGGTAGAAGACCTTTCCATCGTAACGGCAAAACTTGCCGATGGAGCGGTGACTACTGTAAAATTGGGTGCTGATGCAGTGACCAACGCCAAACTGGCGGATGACGCAGTTCAGACAGAAAATATATTGAACGGGACCATCCTTACAGAGGATTTGGCTTCCGGTGGAAATGACAAGGTTTTAGTGACCGATGCTGTCGGTACGGTGGCCTGGGTTGATAAATCCAGCTTTGATGCTATATCGGACCAAGTAACGATTACAGGAGTGGGCACAGTTGCCGACCCTTTTAAGGTTGAGGACCTATCCATTGTAACGGCCAAATTAGGCCCGGATGCGGTTACAAACGCTAAATTGGCGGACGACGCAGTTCAGACAGAAAACATATTGAACGGTACCATTCTAACAGAGGATATTTCCTCTGGTGGCAATGACAAGGTTTTGGTAACCGATGCGGTTGGTACAGTAGCTTGGGTTGACAAGTCCAGCTTCGATGCCATTTCCGATCAGGTAACGATTACGGGAGTAGGTACAACAGCCGATCCTTTCAAAGTGGAGGACCTATCCATCGTAACGGCCAAATTAGGCCCTGATGCGGTTACGAACGCTAAATTGGCTGACGACTCTGTCCAGACAGAAAACATATTGAACGGTACCATTCTAACAGAGGATATTTCCTCTGGAGGCAATGATAAGGTTTTAGTGACCGATGCAGTTGGTACAGTGGCCTGGGTCGACAAGTCGAGCTTCGATGCCATTTCGGATCAGGTAACGATTACGGGAGTTGGGACAACAGCAGATCCTTTCAAAGTGGAGGACCTATCCATCGTAACGGCCAAATTAGGCCCTGATGCTGTTACGAACGCTAAATTGGCTGACGACGCGGTCCAGACAGAAAACATATTAAGCGGAGGTACCGACAAGGTTTTAGTAACGGATGCAGTTGGTACAGTGGCCTGGGTCGACAAGTCGAGCTTCGATGCCATTTCCGATCAGGTAACGATTACGGGAGTTGGGACAACAGCAGATCCTTTCAAAGTGGAGGACCTATCCATCGTAACTGCCAAGCTGGCGGATGGAGCGGTGACGACTATAAAATTGGGCGATGATGCGGTTACGAACGCAAAATTGGCTGACAACGCGGTCCAGACAGAAAACATATTGAACGGTACCATTCTAACAGAGGATATTTCCTCTGGTGGCAATGACAAGGTTTTAGTGACCGATGCAGCTGGTACGGTAGCCTGGGTGGACAAGTCGAGTTTCGATGCCATATCCGATCAGGTAACGATTACCGGAGTAGGAACAACAGCTGATCCTTTCAAAGTGGAGGACCTATCCATCGTAACGGCCAAACTTGGCCCTGATGCGGTTACCAATGCACAATTGGCTGACAATGCGGTTCAGACAGAAAACATATTGAACGGTAGCATTCTAACAGAGGATATTTCCTCTGGAGGCAATGACAAGGTTTTAGTAACTGATGCAGCTGGTACAGTGGCCTGGGTCGACAAGTCGAGCTTCGATGCCATTTCGGATCAGGTAACGATTACGGGAGTAGGGACAACAGCAGATCCCTTCAAGGTTCAGGACCTATCCATCGTAACGGCCAAATTAGGCCCTGATGCGGTTACGAACGCTAAATTGGCTGACGACGCGGTCCAGACAGAAAACATATTAAGCGGAGGTAACGACAAGGTTTTAGTAACCGATGCAGTTGGTACAGTGGCCTGGGTTGACAAGTCGAGCTTCGATGCCATTTCCGATCAGGTAACGATTACGGGAGTTGGGACAACAGCAGACCCCTTCAAAGTGGAGGACCTATCCATCGTAACTGCCAAGCTGGCGGATGGAGCGGTGACGACTATAAAATTGGGCGATGATGCTGTTACGAACGCTAAATTGGCTGACGACGCGGTCCAGACAGAAAACATATTGGACGACGGAGTGACCGCGGCCAAAATCAATTCCAATGTTGCTGGAAGCGGTCTTGTACAGAACGTGACCACGGGTGCATTGGAGGTAGACGGTACGGCCTTTAACGGGGACGGGGATATTACATCCTCAGATCTTACGGTAGGTGGTGATGCAAATGCTCTATTAGGGGATGTTACCCTAGAAATAGCTGCCGGGGCAGTTGGAACTACGGAATTGGGGGCTGATGCCGTTACGAACGCTAAATTGGCGGACGACGCGGTACAACTTGAAAATATAGCTGATGGATTAACATCCGGGCAGGTAATGCAATGGGACGGAAGCGAATGGATTCTAATTGATTTAGGTTCTGTAACAGTTACCGAAGTCGATGGAGTAATCGGAAACGAGATTTTAAATGCAACTGATGCGACTTTGGTACGCGCTGGATCAGGTACCAATGCCGATCCTTATACACTAGATGTATCAGCGGATGGTATTACCAATGCAGAATTGGCGGACAACGCCGTTCAGACAGAAAACATATTAAGTGGAGGTAGCGATAAGGTATTGGTTACCGATGCAGTTGGTACTGTGGCATGGGTTGATAAGTCGAGCTTCGCAGCCATTGCCGACCAGGTAACGATTACAGGAGTTGGAACCGCTGGGGATCCCTTCAAAGTGGAGGACCTTTCCATTGTTACTGCCAAGCTTGGAGCAGATGCGGTGACCAATGCAAAATTGGCGGACAATGCGGTTCAGACGGAAAACATATTAAGCGGAGGTAACGATAAGGTTTTGGTTACCGATGCAGTTGGAACAGTAGTTTGGGTTGACAAGTCCAGCTTCGCTGTTTTGGCGGACCAGGTAACGATTACAGGAGTTGGAACCGCTGGGGATCCATTCAAGGTTGAGGACCTTTCCATAGTAAATTCCAAACTAGGCCCTGACGCGGTGACCAATGCAAAATTGGCTGATGATGCGGTACAATTGGAAAACATAGCTGATGGTACGGTCTCTGGGCAGGTGATGCAATGGGATGGGACCGACTGGATTCTTGTAGATTTAGGTTCCGTGACTGTAACAGAAGTAGATGGTGTAATAGGAAACGAGGTAACAAATGGAACAGATGGCACTTTGGTGCGTTCGGGAGCAGGAACAACGGTTAACCCTTATACATTGGATGTGGCCACCGGAGGAATTACAGCCAATGAATTGGCGGATGACGCTGTTACGGCAGCCAAGATCAATTCGAATGTGGCGGGTAGCGGTCTTGTACAGAACGTATCTACTGGGGCATTGGAAGTTGATGGAACGGCGATTACTGGAGATGGGAACATCACTTCCTCAGATTTAACTGTAGGGGGCGATATTAACGCATTGCTTGGTGATGTTACTTTGGAAATAGCGGCCGGAGCAGTAGGAACTACTGAATTGGCGGCAGATGCAGTTACGAATGCAAAATTGGCGGACAATGCGGTCCAGACAGAAAATATATTGAACGGTACCATTTTAACGGAGGATATTTCCTCAGGTGGAAACGATAAGGTATTGGTTACCGATGCAGTTGGTACAGTGGCGTGGATCGATAAGTCGAGCTTCGCAGCCATTGCCGACCAGGTAACGATTACAGGAGTGGGAACCGCTGGGGATCCCTTCAAAGTGGAGGACCTTTCCATTGTTACTGCCAAACTTGGAGCAGATGCGGTGACCAATGCAAAATTGGCGGACAATGCGGTTCAGACAGAAAACATATTAAGTGGAGGTAGCGATAAGGTATTGGTTACCGATGCAGTTGGTACTGTGGCATGGGTTGATAAGTCGAGCTTTGCAGCCATTGCCGACCAGGTAACGATTACAGGGGTTGGAACCGCTGGGGATCCCTTCAAGGTGGAGGACCTTTCCATTGTTACTGCCAAGCTTGGTGCCGATGCGGTGACCAATGCAAAATTGGCGGACAATGCGGTTCAGACAGAAAATATATTGAACGGTACCATTTTAACGGAGGATATTTCCTCAGGTGGAAACGATAAGGTATTGGTTACCGATGCAGTTGGTACAGTGGCGTGGATCGATAAGTCGAGCTTTGCAGCCATTGCCGACCAGGTAACGATTACAGGAGTTGGAACCGCTGGGGATCCCTTCAAAGTGGAGGACCTTTCCATTGTTACTGCCAAGCTTGGAGCAGATGCGGTGACCAATGCAAAATTGGCGGACAATGCGGTTCAGACGGAAAACATATTAAGCGGAGGTAACGATAAAGTATTGGTTACGGATGCAGTTGGTACAGTGGAATGGGTTGATAAATCGTTGTTAAATACTGATAATCAAGGTGTAAGTAGTTCGGTTGTAAGCGCAAATGAATCAGTTAATATTGCCTTGGAAAGAGGAGGTAGTACAACTATTGACATTCGTGATGCGGATGATGACCCCACTAATGAAATCGAATTACCTGGTGGAGGAACAGGCGGACAAGTACTTTCTACCGATGGGTCCGGAATATATTCTTGGGTTGACCCTGATACAGGTCCACAAGGACCAGCTGGCCCGCAAGGTCCTCCGGGAAACGATGGAGCAACCGGCGCCAAAGGGGATACTGGTGACACGGGAGCCACAGGAGCCCAAGGGCCAACTGGTGCCCAAGGTCCAACAGGAGCTAAGGGAGATACAGGTGACACAGGAGCAACCGGCGCCAAAGGGGATACTGGTGACACGGGAGCCACAGGAGCCCAAGGGCCAACTGGTGCCCAAGGTCCAACAGGAGCTAAGGGAGATACAGGTGACACAGGGGCTACAGGAGCAACCGGAGCCAAAGGGGATACTGGTGACACGGGAGCCACAGGAGCCCAAGGGCCAACTGGTGCCCAAGGTCCAACAGGAGCTAAGGGAGATACAGGTGACACAGGAGCAACCGGCGCCAAAGGGGATACAGGTGACACGGGAGCCACAGGAGCAACCGGCGCTAAAGGAGATACAGGTGACACAGGGGCTACAGGAGCAACCGGCGCTAAGGGAGATACAGGTGATACGGGAGCTACAGGAGTAACCGGAGCCAAAGGGGATACAGGTGATACGGGAGCCACAGGAGCCCAGGGACCAACTTGGACTTACTATATTTGACTGGACACAAGGGTAAGAGCGTATTTGCCATTTAAATTAACTTTGTAAAATGTCAAGAGTAAAAAGGAATTACACCGTAGAGTTTAAGCAAAAAGCAGTGGAACTAA